>Ga0137392_10000691_pt1 | contig 18346 bp, 21 predicted proteins | sample 15con2h34AmetaG_FD_101394 | JGI IMG/M metagenome (GOLD analysis project Ga0137392, IMG submission 101394) | Vadose zone soil microbial communities from Angelo Coast Range Reserve, California, USA - 15con2h3.4A metaG | ecosystem: Environmental > Terrestrial > Soil > Vadose zone > Saprolite... | reverse complement strand
CAGTCAACGCAATTGCGCAAAGGCGGATCAACGCACCTCAGCCGTAGTAGCCGTAGGCACCCAGCAAAAGCGACTTCTCTCGCATTTGCCGTAATTGGCGCCGGTCATTTCTACGCCGGCCGCTATGACGAGGCGTCTTAGCCGCCGCTGTCGTCGTGGATATCTTCAAGGCTGCGGCCAACGCCAAGCCGCTTGGCGAGGTCGAAGGGTGGACGAGCGAGAGGCCATCGAAAAGGGCGCGATCGAGTTCAAGGTGCCGGCGACGAAGCTGATCACGGTACAGCGGCGGTAAGCTGCAGAAAGTCGGCGACGACGCTCTGGGAATCGCGTTGACCTCGCATTCCGCTCACTTCCACGGCGACAAGATGCTGTGGCTCAGGGAGCACATGGTCGCAATCGACTGGTCCGGTTGCGAGAACCTCAAAGACGCTGTGGCCGTCTATGCCCCGGAACCTAAACGAAGGTGATTCGGGCTCCCGTGGCAGCCCGTGTTGCCTGTCGCCAGATCCGAAGCAGGCGCAGGCGCACGCTTATCCTGTGCATAAAGGCGAGCGGAAGTCTCTAGCCGGCAAGCGGCACAAAGTTAGATAGTGCAAAGGGTTACGCGGCACCTCCGGCCATTTAGGCCTGTGTCCCGATTGCAACACTTACCCACTGTTGAAGCTGACGGCCATTTTCCCGCCCACGGAATGCCTAACGGCACCCTCGTTATAGCTTTCCGCGTGCGGACCGAACGGGGGCCGCCCGCATTAATGATGAGGCGTTGCATAGGTCTAGTTGGCAGATGGAGGGGTGCCATGCCAATAAATCCCAATCCGACTTCCGCGGGATCCGAGCTCTCTAGAGCCCGCGCTGGACATTCGAACAAGCTGTCCCTTCGCGCCTTGGGCCAGAATCTGATGGTGAGAGCGCGGTCGTGGCTCGATACACTGCTCTCACTCCCATATGCTCGCGTCGTGATGATTTTTGTCATTGGTTTTGCCGCCGGCGTAGTTTGGCAGTCCTACAGCAGCGCCGCAAGAAAGGCGATCGCGAGCTGGTCCTCACATCTTACTTGGTTGGCACCCACCGCTTCTTCCGAGCGGATCAGAACGATATCGCTTGCTCTCGTAGCAGCGCGACAAAACCTCGACCGGGCCGTCAATGAGATGAATAGGCTGGAGGTGCAGGGGGCGAACGAGCCGCGGCGCAGGTCCACTCGGTAAATCGCGAGAGGCGCGCTCGCTTGCGTTTGCCATCGCCGATCTCCGGCCCGCGACTGCTGGTGTCCCGCCTGGTTTAAGTTCACATGACGATGCCCTTGTGCATCAGTTCAGACGGAAAGGAGGGATGCTGATGAGTCCCAGTCCGATATTTGCCTTCATCCGCTTCATGATGATTTTTTTCATCGGCGTTGCTGCCGCCGTGGCTTGGCAATCTTACGGTGCCGCGGCCAGAGAGGTGATCGCGAGCTGGTCCCCACACCTTGCTTGGCTGGCCCCAGCCGCGGCTCCTGCTGGCACTTCTGCCGAGCGGCTCAAGGCGACCTCGCTCGCTCTTGCCGCGGCGCGGCAAAGCTTCGACAAGCTCACCACAGAGATCAGTAAGCTGCAGGCTCAGGGTATTCCTGACGCGCAGCCGGGATCCCGGCGTGCCAGCCAACGCTGATTCACAACATCCGACCTGCACAATGCGCCGCATCTTTACAGCAGCCGCGAGCGCACCGCGTTGGCGTGGGCCGAGGCGGTCACTCGCCTTGAGAACCAACAGGTTCCAGACGCGGTCTACAACACGGCCTGCAAAGAAATTCAACGAGGTTGAATCGACGCAACTCACACTGGCGATTGTCGCCATCAATGGCTGGAACCGTTTCAACGTGGCGTTTCACACGCCCGCTGGAAGCTATAAATCGGCGATCGGACGCAAGACCGGTTGAAACCAGAATTGCGGCTTGTATTCGTAGAATTTGACTCAGGTCGCAAATCAAGCCGGTACATACGGCCACAGGGCGATCGAAGGCTGACCCGACGCCTGGTGAAATGGGAAGGGGGCACGAGGTTCGATCGGGTGGTGGACAAATCAGTGATATGCACCGGTCCCGCCTGGGTCATCCACCGTTGGCGCTTTCTCCGGGAAAGACCTCAACCTGACACGGACGCACGAGCGCCAGCACCAGGCGCCCGGCCAGCCGGATATCATCGGCCGTAGTCCGGCTGGCGTCGAGTCGAAGCAACGAACGACGCGCTGGTTCGCTGCCGCCGAAGCGGCTTTCGTCACATCCTAGATTTGCGGCCGCCAACGTTTGGCTACGCAGTGCGCCCACGTTCTGGCCCACGGCTTACCTGGATTCTTCTGCCGAGTTGGTCCCCGGGTTCGCCGCCAACGTCTTCATGCTGACGAACTGTCGTGATTTGGCTTGGATGAACGGGTCAGGGAAGGGCCAGGTTCATGCGCAAGCTCTGCTACGCCGTCGGCGTCGGCCTGGTAATGCTGATCGTCGCCCGTGCGGCGTTGAAGCAGCACGAGGCAGCCGGGGATCCTACGGCTCCGGCCGAAACGAGCGTCACCGCCAGCAGCCAGATCGACCGTGTCGACGAATGCATCGACTCCCAAGCCTGCATCGACAGTTACCTGTGGTCGCTCTACGAGCGTACGCGCAAGGTCGATACGGTCCGCGTGCCGGAACAGATCAAGGTGGCGGTCAAGCGCAAAGGCAAGATCAAGATCGTCACCAAGACGGTTTCGAAATTCGTGGTTGAGGATTTCGGCTGGAAGGATCCCGATGCGGCCGAGAAGGCCGGCATGGCGACCCAGGATTACGTGATCAGCGGCATGGATCGGAGTTTCCGGGTCACGCTCTACCGCGCGCTGCGCGCGCTCGACGCCGCCGGCCTGATGCCCGGCATCACCAGCGGCTTTCGCGACAATTACCGGCAGACCATCGCGACCGGCCGGAGGGCTTCGAGCGACCGCTCGTATCATGGCGGCAGCTTCCATGGCGGCTATGGGCACGGGCATGCCGCTGATATCGTAAGCGTCAAGGGCGAGACGCGTGCCGACCGGCTGGTGTCGAGCAACGTGCTGTGGAGATGGATCGACACGCACGAAAAGGAGCTCGGCATCGGGCGGCCCTACCGCGACCGCGATCCACCTCATGTCGGGCCGCTCGACGGCTGGGAGTATCTCGCCCACCGCGGCGAGCCGAAGAGTCAGGCCGGTAAGGCGCGGCTGGCTGACCGGGCGCGCCACGGCGACAAGAACCATCAGGCCGAAAAGAAAAAACCAAGCTGAGTCGAAAGCCAGGGGCAACGGGCGAATGGCCCTGCACGGCGAGAGTGCCGCATCGAAGCGCAACGGCAGCCCGGCCGCGCACGATCAAAGTCGCCTTGAGGCAACTTGCCTGACGCGGCATGGGCACCTGACGGGGCGCGCGCGCTTCCAGGCACGGACCCCCGGTTTCCTCGACCGGTCGCCACATCGAGGAAACGCGACGTTACCTCCATGACCTCGTCGCCTACCTCGCGCGGACATCGACTGCGATAGAACTGTACGAGGCGATGCTTTCGTTGCATCCGAACCGCGTCAACCCTGGATCACTCTGGGCGGCCGCAAAAGCGTCCAAGCCATCCTAAGCTCCAAGCGCTTACCGGCACTTCGTACTCCTGCTCAGTGCTTGAGTCCGGTTTTGGCCCGACTCTGCCGTCACCAGCGTTCGCCGGGCACGGAAGCTATCAGGTGATAAGCTGCCGTCAGCGGCGACGGAGCACGACGGTCGAAGATGACCCGGAGCGGGCTTCTCATGCGGGTGAAAGCCTCATCAGCGCAAGGGCTGCGCGTCCGTTCGGGCCATAGGGATTGCCGAGCGATTCCACCATTTCGAAGTGGTTATAGTTCGCGGCCTCGATCAGCTCGGCCGGTTTGCCCGCCGCGTGCACCGCGGCAGCGAAATCGCGGTTCTGGCGCTGGAATTCAGGCGTCTCGTTGGTCCCATATGTGACAGTTACAGGCGCACGCAACAGGTCAAGATGGCGCTGCGAACTCATCGCCTGTTCCATCTCGTCAGTGAACTTGACGTATGAACGGCGTTTTGAGAGCCGCACCGCCTTCATGTCGTACATTCCGCTCATGCAAAGCCCGCCCTTGATGATGTCCGGTGGCAAGCCGAACTCCTTCTGCCAGTCGGTCACCAGCGTGACGCCGCACAGATGACCACCCGAAGAATGCCCGCCGATATAGAGCCGGTTCGCGTCACCGCCGAAACCTGCGGCATTCTTGTAAGCCCAGACGACCCCGCGACGTACTTGCTCCGCCATCACGCGCAGGTCGCCGTCTGCGGGCTCAATCGCAATGACGTCGAGCGCAATGAAGTGCGCACCGGTATTGACGAACATTTCGGCAGCGTATGCGTAGTTCTTGGCCTCTCCGCCGAGCCATGCGCCGGCATGGATGAACACAAAAATCGGGGCATTGGGGCGTGATGTGCGATAGATGTCGAGCTTCTCGGGTGCTGTGGGGCCATAGGCTTCGCGCCGCGGCGTCCCAAGCCGCGCCCGTGCCAACTCGCTGCTGGTTGCTTGGCGCTGGATGATCTGGGCCCGCAGCGGCGCGTAGAAACTCTGGTCGTACGCGGCATCGAGTTCGACCTGATCCATGTCCATCCACACGCGCGGGCCGCTCGCATGCGGTGGCGGCCCGATGGGACACACCGGTGCCGTCGTCTGAGCCTGCGCCGGCGCTGCCGCAGCGACCGCCGCGGCACCGAGGAGCGATCGCCGTGTGATCGGCCGGAAGAAGCTGAGCTTGAAATGCATGATTTCCCCTCGCATGAAGTTGTGCAGACATGCCCGCTGACGGCATGGTCGCTACGCTTGACGGGCGCTTAACCACTTCCCGTTGTCAGCTCCATCATCAGGTTATTACATCGTTTCGACAGCGCAAAACCGGGTGCATAGCCGCGTGTGGCCCGGTACGCCCCCGTTGTAGTGCAGCTAGACCGACGCAATCAGGGTCATCCGCACGTGGCCGCCGCCCAGACCACCTTCGCCCGCTATTATCAGCAAGTCTTCAACGAATTCGTTCCGTCACACTTCCCATCGCAAGAAACATGCACCAGACGGTGGATACGGGGATTGGGGGCATGATCGTAAAGAGGGAAGCGAAGAGTGAGCCGGTAGCCCTTCAAAGAATTTCCCATTGCGTTTAGTCATCGAAAGCGCTTTCTTCTTATGAGCGGCATTGCATTAATGCGGCAATCTCCACCATCCTGTATGAGCGTGTCTGGCTTCTCAGCGCACCACAATAATCAGTGTTTTCAGTACGTTCCACGGCGTTAGAAGAATCAGCGAATCAGCACGATCGCGGTTCCTCTTCAATCTGACAACACGCTAACCAAATTTGTGTCTTCGAAACGCTATTAGGCTTCACTTGTTTCATGCAATCGCAACTCTCCCATTTTCAAAGGCACCAGCTCGAGGTCATCGCACGGGTCACGCCCTACGCGATGGCTGGTCACATCCTGAACACGACCGTTTTGGCTATCGCGGTGGCCGGCTCAATCCCGACCACCCAGCTAATCATCTGGTGTTGCTATTCCTATGGGATCGCTTTGGTTGTCCTTTATCGTCATGCGAGGAACCGCGCGCGAGTCCCGCGAAGCTTTCGGCGAGCGGTCGGCAGGGCGACAACCTACGCTTTTTTCCTGGCCCTACCATGGGCCAGCATGGCCGTCCTGCACTTGGGTGCGTTGGCGCACGATGAAGAGTTGATCTTGGTCGCTCTCGGCGTCGGAATGGCGGCGAGCGGCACTATCCTTCTGTCGGCAGTGCCTGCGGCGGCATTCAGCTATATGTCGGGAATCTTGATCCCGACCGCGGTGAAGTGCCTCGTCCTCCTCTACCAGAAGGGTTACGTGCTCCTCGGTATTTTGGCCCTCAGCTACTGGGGATTCCTGGCCGCTCTCATCGCCAAGATCACGCGCGAGATTAGTGAACGCAAGAAGGCGGATGTTGCACTCGAGGAGAGTGAGGCAAGATTGCAAGAGGCGCTTACCGCCGGTCAGGTGATGGCTTTTACATGGGAGCCCGGTACCGGGTTGTCGCAGCGTAGCGAAAATGCTCCTCAGCTCTTCGGGTTCGAACCGAAGGCGGGCACCCACAGTCGGGCCGACGACTTCGTCGAGCGTGTGCATCCGGACGATCGCGCAGGCTACGCAGCACGGATCAGGGGCCTTTGCCTTGAGAACGCGTCCTACTCGACGTCTTTTCGCTTCATTCGCCCAGACGGGCGTGAGGTCCGGCTTGAGGAGACGGGCAAGGCGGAATTCGATGCAACCGGTCGCTATTTGCGACTCAAGGGATTGACCCGGGACATCACCGAGCGAAAGCGGGCTGAGGAACGGCAGCAGATGCTCGTCCGCGAACTCGACCACCGCGTCAAGAACGTGCTCGCCTCTGTCGCCGCTGTTGCGCGGCGCACCCGACAGGACAGCGGCTCGATGGACGAGTTCTTGCAAGTGTTTGACGGCCGCATTCAATCGATGGCAAATGCTCACGGGTTACTCACCCGGGGCCACTGGCAAGGTGTGAGCCTCGCAGATCTCGTTCGCAGGGAGCTCGCACCCTGCGCGGGAAAAGGCAGCGCAAGCGTGGGAGGCCCTGAGGTATTGTTGTCTCCAGAAGCCACCCAATCGGTAGCGATCGTGCTGCACGAGCTGGTGACTAATGCCTCAAAATATGGCGCGCTGGCGACGAAGCATGGTCGCGTCTCCGTGCGCTGGGATTGGCAGTTGGACAGTCAAGCCGGGCGGCTGTTGGTGGAATGGGTCGAGACCGGCGGTTGGCCGGTCATCCCCCCAGGCCACACGGGGTATGGCACCGACGCGATCCGTAACCTCATTCCCTACGAGCTCGGCGGTGTGGTCGACCTGGCTTTCGACGCGGCGGGCGTGCGCTGCAGAATAGAGCTTCCTTCCAGCTGCGTCAGTTCAGACTCGGAACCATGACGGCATGACTCTCGTTCCAAGGAGTTCGTCGTCGCGCGCGATGACGAGCAAGGCGTCTCGATCCTGTCCGATTTTGCGAGGGCATCGCGCGAATTATCGGAACGCTGATCGTAAATCCGTATGATCTCCAGTAGCTGAGGCCATCTGCGCAGGCTCGTCGCATGTCCGAGGCAGAACAGTGCGATCGCATGCGGCTGATGCGTGACGTCGTGCGCACTCGAAATGTTTTTCGTTGGGCGGGCCAGATGCGGCTCGACATCTCGCAGCCCAGAAGCGCCAAGAAATTATACCGATGGCTTCGCAAAAGCCGAAGAATACGCTCATCCAAGGTCGTTTCGGGTTGGATGTCCGGAAGTGGCCCATAGCTGAGACGGCGGCCACCGGCCGGCGTCTCAGCTATGGGCCACTAAGAGACATTGCGCGCCGAAGTGCCGGTAATCCCATTTCCTCACAACCTCGATTCGCGCTAGGTTCACAATAGCGAGCGCGGGGATCATTGATGCGACGGCGCGAATTCATCGCAGGGCTTGGAAGCACGGCGGCGGCGTGGCCGCTGGCGGCGCGGGCGCAGCAGGGCGACCGCGTACGGCGCATCGGCGTGCTCATGTGGCTCGACGAAAACGATCCTGGGGCGAAGTCTGATCTCTCTGCGTTCACTCAAGCGCTTGCGGGCATGGGTTGGACCGAGGGCCGCAACGTGCGGATGGACCTTCGGTGGTACGGCGATGACACCAATCGGATACGAGCGCTCGCGCAGGAGTTAGTCGGCCTGCAACCCGAGGTCATCCTGGCCGGGGGGTGGGGGGCGACCGTTGCCCTCCAGCGGGAGACGCAAACGATCCCGATCGTCTTTGCTGGCGTGAACGACTCCATCGCCAACGGCATCTTCACGCCGCTCAACCGCCCGAGCGGGAACACCACTGGCTTCGCCTTCTTGCAAGCCCCGCTGGCAGGCAAGTGGCTTGAGCTGCTCTCGCTGATCGCGCCCGGGCTCAGGCGGGCCGCAATCATGTTCAATCCCGACGAAACGCGCCCCGTGGATCAGATTTTTAAGCCCTCACTTGAGACGGCGGCCCGGTCACTCAAGGTCGTGCTAATCCCTGCGCCCGTTCATAGCGACGTAGAGATCGAAACGGCCATCATGGCCCTTGGGCGCGAGCCGGGAGGCGGCCTTGTCGTCATGCCGGAGTTATTCATGTACGTGCATCGCGCGCCGATCATATTGGCGGCGGCCCGGAACAACGTACCGGCGGTCTATTACCTATCTGACTTTGCCAGAGACGGCGGCTTGCTCTCCTACGGAACCGACGTGACAGACACCTTTCGTCGTGCCGCCTCCCATGTCGATCGCATCCTACGCGGCGCGAAGCCGGCGGAGCTTCCCGTCCAGCTGCCGACAAAATTCGAGATGGTCCTGAACCTCAAGACCGCCAAGGCGCTCGGTCTTGCCGTACCCCGATCGATGCTGGTGCGCGCCGACGAGGTGATCGAATAGGCCACGAGCCAGCGAGTTGTGGCGCCCCCGCTTGCAACTCAACGCCTGGACGAATGGCGGCTTTGGGTCAGGAACAGACATTACCGCATCCTTTGCGAGCGCGTGAAGCTGGAAGACGATCAATCTCGCTTGCGCAATAGCGCTGGCTGGCGCCGGCGCCTATTTGCTATACTGTTTTTTTCGTGCTCGACGACATGACCCCAACTCTGCCGTCGCCGCGTGGCTATTCTAGCGGCCATGATCACCGTCTATGGGGTGCATTGGCTCTGAACGGCTTCCTCAAGAAGAGTGATCGCCTGGATTGAATGCCAGTTGGGATTTCCATGGGAGGGCCAATGGCACACCACGTCGAAACAACGTCAGCCAAGCCCGCCTACGGCCGATTTTCCCGGCGGTTGAAGGCCTTCGTCATCGACGGGATCATTATTATCTTGCTGCTGGTGATTGCCCTTTTTGGAGCGGTCTCGGCGAATTCCGATAGGGTCGGCCGGGTTCTCGGATTTACATTCGTGGGCGTGTGGCTACTTTATGAACCACTACTGGTATGGCTCACCGGAAGCACTGTTGGACACTACATCAGTAACTTGCGGGTTGTAGACGATCGAACTCATGGCAATGTTAGCTTTCTGAAAGCCGTTGCCCGCCTCGTAATTAAGTCTGTACTAGGAATATATTCTTTTGTCACCATGGCAACAACGTCACGTCATCAGGCAGTACACGACGTGTTGACGCGGTCGACCGTCCAGATTCGTGACCGATCGAAGGCGCGACACTTTGAGTATGTCGTCGAAAACACAGGCCTTCTGTCCCCGACTATACCGTCGCGCCTACGCCGACTCGTGGCTATTGTTTGTTACTCGTTGGCCACTTTTGTTTTTTACAGCATATTAATAGGCGTGCTGACGTCGAACGTTTGCACATCGTCGGGCACATGTTCTCCGACCGAGAATGCGATCATTGAGTTTGGCGGACTGATTTGGCTCGGCGCGAGCGCGCTGTTCATCATCCAGGGTTGGAGAGGACGGCTTTATGGTTGCCGCGCCGCGTCGCAAAATTAAAGCTCATAAGCGTCGTGATACGGCCAGCACGGGGTAGCACGGGGTAGTGGGCCGGCCCCAACCTCGACATGGCCGCTTTGGGTCAAAAACGGCCGCCGAGATTCGTGACCGGCACGGCGGAACTTGCTTCGATAGCTGACGCGGGCGGGCACGGAACCCGATTCTGGGCGGCGAGCACCAGGGGAAAGGCCGCAGGACCCCAGCAAGCGGCCGTGCCGGGCGCTGGCCGGGACCAAGCCACGCCGGGTGATCGCCAAGGTCGAGTGGCACCCCGGCGAGCTTGCTCCGCGCGTCGGCTTCATCGTGACGAACACGAGCCGCCCGGCCGTACGCCGGTGCGGTTCACCGAGGACGGCCTTGCGGCTGTCGATTCCTGGATCAATCAGCAGCACGCGGAGATTTCGCGCTCCGAAGCCATCCGGTGCTTGGTTGAGCGCGGCCTTAAACACAGGGGGAAATGACATGTCGGTACGCAAGCGCACCTGGACCATCTTAGGCGGAGGTGTGGCGCTCGCGCTCACCATCACGGCGGCGTCGGCGGCAGAGGATGTAGCTACCATAATGCCGGGCTGCCGCGCGCTCATGGACGATCAGGTCAAAACCAGCAGCATCTTCGATGCGGGATACTGCGCGGGAATGATAGATGCCATCGGCTTCATGGGGGACGCGTTGTCTTGGCAGGCCTTGGCCCTCCCAAAAGAAATCCGTCAGAATTTTTGCATATCGGCCCCGCTCACGGTGACGATCAAGCAGGCAGTCCGGATCGTCGTGGCCTACATCGATGCACGGCCAGACCGCATGCATGAGCCGTTCTCGCAGCTCGCCATCGAAGCCCTCCGAACCGTATGGCCGTGCTGATAGGGCCAGGGAAGCCCGGCCGTGCGTCCGGCCTCTGGCCGCTGTCCGCGCAGCAAAACTGGGAGCGACATCGAGATCAACATCCGCCTCTCGTTGCCGCAAGGCCGGGCGGTCAATGTGGGCCGTACCGCCAAGGCGGACGAACGTCAAGCAGATCGATCAACGACGCCTTCAAGCGGGCGTCGCCGGCGTCTGCAACACCACGCGAGCGATTACGGGGGCAGGTGAAGATTAATGAAGGCCAGCCGACCGCGACGGTGACGCGCCTCGATGAAATCGGCGGCTTCGGCGTTCTGGAATCCGCAGACGGGCGCGAAATCTACTTTCACAAGAACAGCGTTCTCAACGACGCGTTTTCCAGCCTGGCCCCCGGCGTACGCGTCGTGTTTCCGAGGAGATCGGCCACAAGGGACCGCAGGCAAGCACCGTAAGGCTGATTGGCAAGCACGGCCTGTGGTGATGCGACCGCCGGGATAGCGACGCCGCAGATGCGTGCCAAGTCAACAGCCCCGGAGCAGGTCAGGCGGATGGTTTGCGGACCGGCTTTCCGAGGGGCGCGTCAAGCGTATCGCACGCGGCCAGCAGCTGCGCGCCATAGGCCTCCGCCGGCAGACGTACCCATTCGGGGGTCACTATGAAAATCCAAACGAACAACAGAGCCCACACGGCGATGGTCGCGATGAGGACCTCGGGTGCGGGGGCGGCGCCATTTGCGACGGACTGGTAGGCAAGGATTGCCGTGCTGGTTGCCACGCCCAGAACGGAAATCGTCAATCCCAGCGGTTTGAGACCCCATAGGTTCCGGCGAAATCCATATGCAATGTTTTCCTTGAACAAGATGGAAAACTTCTTGGTGTCTCGAGTTTGAGTTAGCAACCATGCGGTCACGGATTCATAGATCTTGTCGGCCGCGACGGGATCTGCGGTTTCTTCGGCGGCCGAGGGAAGCGTCAAAGCCGGCAGTTTCCGCTGCAAAAAGTCGCGATAGCGGGTCTTTGTGTGGTCGTCTATTCGGTCGTCTCGATGACGCAACAGGGAGACCGAGGGTTTGCCTCCCCACGATTGATACAGCCCCTTTTCGCAGCGCTTCCCCCGATCACGGCCAAGCTGTGAAAAGAGGAGCATCACGCCTAAGCTTGTGGCAAGCGAGACCAAGACGCCCAACGTCGTCCACAATGACGGAAACCATGCGACGAGCAGCAACGCCGCCGGCAAGATGGCGATCAGCGCCGGGAATAGCCGGGCCTGTCGACCATAGGGATCGATCAGATCCGAAAGGGGTCCGAGGGCACTTGCTTTGAGCTCCATTATTCACTCCACCGGCTTAAGATATTGAATTGCGAACACTTGCGCAGGGCCCTGATCCATGCCCTGCTCTTCCGCTCATTCATCTTCGATACGGCGTGCTCCGCACAGATGCGCACTTCCTCGACGGCATGGCCAAAGCGGAAGACGCAAGCGCTCATGTCGAGAGCCGAGCGCGATGCGAGCCGGACCACTACAAGCGCAGCGAAATTCGCACCAACCGTAGGGTCGGAGACGATGCGGTACATAGATCGGATATCGCTCGGGCTGGGACGGGTGGAAAACGATGGATGCGAATGCCACTCCCCGAGATAGTTGAAGCGCTCGTAGTTGTGCCCAGTCCGCTCAAAAAAGCGCTCGATCGCCTTTTCGTGGAGCTTCGGATCCCGAACGAAATGGCAAAACGTCCCACCGCCTCTCTGGATTGTTATTTCGGCAATCTTGAAGGTGCCGGGCTCGACGAACTCACCGAGCAGCACGCCGCCGATTTCGCGCCGGCCTGCCGCACGCAGTGCATTGGTCCACTGCGAGCTAATTCTGCGGGGCAGAAGGAGCTTCATCGGCCTTCGCTCTAATCAGATGGGAGATGAACTGGGCTGCTTCGGCCCAGTCTTGTTCGGAGGCCGCCGAAACGGGCTCGGCCACCGGCGGTTGCGTGCCCTGGACCGGATAAGCTTCGAACGGCTGCTCAAAAATCCATCCCTCCTTCAGGCTCACGACGTACATCGAATGCGGGAACCCGACACCGCCTAACAAGAGATCGACGGCCATGCGCGTTGCGTGCGCAGCTACGACGGAAACATCCCCATCATCAGCGACGAGAGGCGCTCCGGTCGAATCTTCGCCCCCATAATCGATGGCGGCTCCGCCACTCCATGGCACACCCTGATCGCGGAACCACGACCGCAGGATCGCGCGCATCGTCTGAGGAGGATGGTCAATCCCAGGTCGGTAGCGGGCGACAAATCCGCCTATCCCACCTGCAAAGACCTCGCACCAGACCATCGGCTTCTTCGATCCCGTCGCGACGGCGGACAGAAGATTGAAGACCCGCGAATCCGCCGTGGCGTCGATGATCAGATCGCTCCCCCCGATCTCGGAAAGTAGGCTCGAGGCGCTTCCAGCCGCTTCCTGCCCGCCCAATCGAAAGCATTTTACCTTCGCCACGGTGGCGGGACTGATCCTGCGTATGCGCGCGGCAAGCCCCTCCGCCTTGTGCTCGCCCATATTGCGCCAATCTAGATCGTTTCGGACAAGATTCTTACGAATGAAGACGTCATCGTCGACCAGCAGGAAGTATCTTGCCCCGCTGCGCGCGAGTGAGGTCGCCATCTTGGATCCGACCGAGCCGCAACCGACCACCGTGACCCTCTTCCCGGCCAGCATTTCATAACCCGCGGGCAATCGCGGCTTGTCGTCGTCGATGTCCAAGGTGGCGAATTGGATTATGTCGTCGCTGCTCGCCGCAAGCTGCCAGAACAAACGAATGTCGGCGCCGTCGGTCGCAATGATGAACTCACGGTCTTCGTAGGCCGTCAGCGGAGGCGACACGACTTCCGCGAGCGCATTGCGTAACTGCCTTGCCCTGGCGCCAGTGCCCTCCTCGACGAGGCCCTGCAGATCCGTCGTGCTGACACGTACCAGAATGCCCCGGTAGAGACTCCCAATCTTCGGAATGTCCAACGATTTCCAAGTGGCGCCGTCGGGCAACGTCACCTTGTTCACCACGGCGGACATGCCCGAGTGTTGAAAGAAAGTCCTGACCTCGCAGCGGAAGGGAGTGCTCTCCGGCTGCATCCGCATGAAATCACGGAGATCGGCCGTCACGAGCAGTCGGCCACGTTTGGCCCTAAGCTCCTGCCCCTGGGTGACGAAGTGAGCCGATCTTACCTGCCGCGGCTCGCCCGCGACGGGCTGCTCGATCGATATGAGGCGGTGCGCGCTTTCAATAAGGTCACGGCCGGTGAACCGCGGCTCCCAATTGTCAGGTCTGTACTCGAGACACAGGTCGCCGCCGACACCGTACTGATGCGGCGAGATCCGGTGTTCGGCGTCGAGCGGTCTCACGCCTGGCGGCGTCGCTGGGAAGAACTCCGGATACGTCATTACAAACTGGTAGCGGCGATCGCCGAGGGAAATCGTGAACCGTAGAACGAGGCGAGTCTGATGGTCGATGCTCCACTGAAGTTCGGTAAGCCAGTCGACATTGGCCGCCAGCGCCTCGATCGCCGAGCGTTCCGCCATCAGACGCGCGGGATCAATCAGATACCATATCACGCGAAGCCATCCGGCCGGTCGGGCTTCACGCCACGGTTCGGGAAGGTGAACGCCGCCGCCGCAGCAGCCGGCTTCCGGAGTAAGCTTTCGGCCTTCTTTGCGGGAGGATTGATCGTGAGCACGAAGGGATCGACTTCGTCGCCCTCTCCCAGGCAGTGGAAGTGCCCTCCAACGGACTCCAGAATGTCCTCGTATTCGCGCTTGGCCCGGATACACGGCGGATCATTGTCGTCGTCGAGAATTTCGCAGCTACTCGAGATGATCCTGGCCTCTTTGAGCGCTTGCCCCAGCGCGCTCCTCGCTGGCTCCGAACCCTCGGCGTCTTCGCCACACTTCGACCAGCTGTCATAGGAGAGGCTGTGCCAAGAGCAGTGATGCGGCGCGATCAAGACGTCGTATGCCAGGCGCTTGGCGCACCTTTTGTTTCTGTCCCAGATTCGATCCCAGATCGCGACCTCCGCGTCGCCGCCAAACAGGTACCGCGCGGAAGTTTGGCCGCCGACCTTGAGTTCCAGTCGGATGACCACGCTTGAATTGTTTTTTGAGAGCGCTTCTTCCTCGTCCTCGTCGTCCGACGGGGGCATCGGCGCTAAAAGGCGCGCCTCGAAACTGTCATCATCGCGTCCTGAGATCCGGTTGAATGTCTCGTCAATCTTGATCAGGATTTCGTCCAGATCGTCGGTCTTGCCATCGATGTCTTCTCCCAAGATCAGGATCCGGTCGCCGTCCGACACGCTACCGTCCTTGTCGCGAAAAAGTCTCACGCGGCGACGAGCTTCGGATGCCCAGTCTGCGGCGTCTTCGCTAAGCGTGTGATCTTTCGAGCCCCGGCGGAACACGACCGGCGAAGACCACATCTCGCGGATCAGCACCTTGTCGGTGTTCTCAGACCAGTCCCCGGGCGGCCCTAAATGAAAATGCCGGGCAAGTCCCCGGCAGTGGTCCTCATCCGGATGGGTGAGCAGAAATCCGTCAACGTAAAGGCGCCCCTTGCCGTCCCGATTGAGTCGAGAGCGCAGCTGCTCGGCGACATCCGGCGTATGATCGTCCGGATCATCGGCTGCCTCGCGGATGTTGATGTCGATCAGCAGCTTGCGGCCAGATTCGAACTCCACAAGCGTCATGTCGCCGTTGTCGACGCGGAAATGGGTTGTCTTAACAGGCATCATGTTACTCCTTGTCCTTAGGCTTTCAATAAAATCGCGGGAAAACAGGTCGCGCCCCCGTGCGCTGCCGCATTGGCGGCTATCCTGCTGCGACCGAAATGGGAGTTGTCGGTGAAAGTGCAAGATATGCGTTGCGAGTGGCTGTGGAGAACGCCAATGATGGCACTCTCGGCGACCGGATTTTCCGGCGAATCGGTTGATTGGGCTGTCATGTTGAATCCTTGCGGTTTGCCAGCGCCTTGGTCTGTGTCACTATCAACTTGGGCGCCGGGGTGCCGATCACGCGGACAAAGCTTTTTGCTTCCGTAGCTGCGTCATCTTAGGCGCCGAGCTATCGTTCACGCGGACACAGTTTTTTTGTCCGCGTGAGGGCATTTGCTGCGCCTACTTAAATGTCGGGATAATCGCAGGAGCGTTGATGCTACGACGCGCCGCCATTGATCAGGGAGCCTCTGGCGAAATCTATTCGCCGGCAGAGCTACGTGCTGCCATTGAAGGATTCAGTGATACAGACTGGTTGAGGGTCAAAAAGGCAGCTCTCTACTTTTCCGGCCGTTGCGGTAGGGAATGGCAGGATCTCCGGAATGAGGCATTGCTCAGGAGCCTTGACGGTCGACGGAAGTGCCCCAAGGATGTGCCGGTCACGACATTTCTTGGAAATGTCATGCGAAGCATTGCGTCCGAGGCCGATCCGACCGATGGACACCTGCCGCTGTCAAAGCAAATCGAGACTCAGCAAGAGACCCCTAGCGGTCTGACTTCGCTTACCGACCCGTCCGATCCTGTCGCCTCAACCATGGATGCTCAGCAGTTGATCGCGAGAGCTATTGGGGCGTTTGACGGGGATGTGGTGGCCGAAACGCTGTTTGAGGGAACTGTGGACGGTATGGAGGGAGAGGAACTTCGAAATTTGCTCGGACTTTCTCAGAAGGAGTTCGATTCGAAAAGGCGTTTCGTCCGGCGCCGGTTAAACGTCCAATTCGAAAGGGATCGCCATGGCAAGCGATGACATGAAAAAAGCCAACGAAAAGGTCGTCCGCATGGATGATTTTTTTCTGGATGAGCTTTTTTCGACACCGGATCAAGACCTCCTCCAAGAAGCCTCCGAAGACGGGATTGATGTGGCCGCTGTCGGAAATGAGGGCCGGGAAGCATTCGAAGGCGCCGAGTTAATTGTGGGGCGCAATCGCCTTTCTGTAGTCCGTCAGGAGATGGCCAAAGACCAGAAGAAATCACCGAATTCTATCGATCGTGCAAGGACACAGTCGGAGGTCAATGCAATTCTTGCAAGGAATCGAGAAGCACAGAGCAAGCTTACGATGGCGGCACGCAACGAAAGCGGAGACCAAGATGATGACATGGATAGCATCATAGAGGACTTTGCCGAATTGGGCGCTATAGGCCGAGGCGACAAAGACCAGGACGCTTAATGAGCTATTCCGCTCCGGAGCGGCTCCTGAAGTCGCTTGGCATCGACAGGCCTGAAGACATTGACCTGGAAGCGGTTGCCTGGAGTCTCGGAGCCAAGGTAAAGTATCGCCCTTTGAAATCCTGCGAGGCCCGGATTTGCGGGTATGAGAACAAGGCCATCATCTCGGTCGACAATAGGAAGATTCCACAACGGCAGAGATTTTCCGTGGCCCACGAAATCGGTCATTGGATCTACCATAGAGGGCAGCTACTTATTTGCCGCGCCAGTGACATTGGAAGCTTTGGCGGGTTTCGAAACGGCGCCACCAGCCCCGAGTTTGTTGCAGACCAGTTTGCCTCTGAGCTAATCCTACCATCTTACATTCTAACGCCGATCCTGAAGCAATTCCGCTCACTGAACCTGAAGACCGTCAGCGAGATTTCTGCAGCCTTCAAAGCAAGCAAAACAGCCACAGCAATCCGCCTTGTCCAAAGCAATCGCTTTCACGCAATGCTCGTATGTCACGCACAGCAAGGGCGTCGGTGGTTCATACGCCCGCCCTGTGTTCCGGACCGATGGTTCCCTCAGGACGACCTCGATAGAGATAGCTACGCCTTTGACACTCTGTTCGGATCCAGACAAGAACAGGTGCGCCCACGAAAAATCGGCGCCGATGCTTGGTTCGATCGCGCCGAAGCAAATCGCTATGAGATCTTTGAACACACGTTTCCGTTACCAAGCGACGAAGTTTTAACGCTCTTGACCTTTACCGATGAAGACATGATGGAAGAACGCGATACGCTTAGACCGTTTCGGCGCCGATAGATTTGAGGGACATTATCGGCGTCAACGTTTCACGGTATGATGCGTGGAACAGGGAGAGGAAGCGGATGGCGAAGATAACGAACAAGGATGAGGTGCTGAAGCACATGGGCGAATCCCATGGGCATCATTTCACGGCTGCCAAGTTGCTGTTGGCGGCACATGCCGGCGGCCTGGGAACATGTGTGACGGTTTTGAAGGAAGCCGCGAACACCCCTCAATTCCACGGCGTCGGCGTATTCGTCCTCCTGTTCGGTGCGGGTCTAATCGCATCCATCCTTTACTACGCGAGCATGTTTATGACCCAAGGCACCGTCAGAAATTCGATCATGAGCGACGAGGATCCGAACGACGCTCCCAGTGCGACCTTTCTGCAAGTTCTGAATGTTGTTTCGATGAGTATGGCGCTGCTGACGTTGTTGGCAGCTATAGGCTTCGTAATAGGGAAAACGTCCTCGCTCTGAGCTGTGTGCGCAGTCTCTAACTCAAGCGAAAGCCTCTCAGTCGCCCCGTTCTCTTGCCGCAAGCCGCAGCCTATCCGAGCCCCATGCGGGTCGGGCGGTTTGTGGGGGCGCTTTGATGGAACTGCGCGGATCACCTTAGCCCACTTCTCGGCTTTGTTCAGGATGAGCTTGCCGAAGTTGGTGGGCGAGCGGGCGAACACGGCGGCCGTTGCCACCGCGTCCGACAATCAAGCGCACCGGCCGCGTCGGATAAGCCTGCGCGCTTGCGACGTGCGATACATGCAGATCTTCATGCAATTTTATCGACTTATACTTCGACAATGGCTGAGACAGGAGGCTTGCTGACATTCAAAGGTCGGAATTCGGTGCAGTAGATCTAGATCGGAGAAGCACTCATGGTCAATTCGAATAGCCGGCCGGCAGAGGTCATCTGGAACTATGATCGTGTCGAATTGATCGCTGACGGCATCATCCATGCAATCGGAGTGAGCCTCGGGTTGGCTGGAGCGAT
>Ga0137392_10000681_pt1 | contig 18439 bp, 17 predicted proteins | sample 15con2h34AmetaG_FD_101394 | JGI IMG/M metagenome (GOLD analysis project Ga0137392, IMG submission 101394) | Vadose zone soil microbial communities from Angelo Coast Range Reserve, California, USA - 15con2h3.4A metaG | ecosystem: Environmental > Terrestrial > Soil > Vadose zone > Saprolite... | reverse complement strand
CTGCCGCCAACATTGGACCATCTTCGGTTTCTCTTTGGCCAAACGCATTTCCTGGCCTGGCTGTGGAATACGGCGTTCGTAGGCGTGATTGTGGTACTGATCACGCTGTTGCTGGCTTTGCCGGCGGCTTATGCGCTGGCACGCCTCACGGGAAACTGGGGCGAGCGGCTGGGTATCGGGATCTTTCTTACCTACCTGATTCCGCCGACGCTGTTGTTCATCCCGCTGTCGCGCATCGTCGCCGTATTGGGATTGCAGGACACGCTCTGGTCGCTGGTGCTGGTCTATCCCAGCGTTACCGTGCCGTTTTCCATCTGGCTGCTCATGGGATTCTTCAAGTCCATTCCCAAAGAACTCGAAGACGCAGCCATGGTGGATGGGCTCACGCGCTTCGGCGCCTTTGTGAAGCTGGTGGTCCCGATTTCGCTCTCCGGAATTCTGACCGTGGTGATCTTTACCTTCACGCTGGTGACGCAGGAATTTGTTTATGCTCTGACCTTTATTTCCCCCGAGCGGAACCAGATGGTGGGCGTGGGAATTCCCATTTTCCTGGTCCGCGGCGATGTCTACTACTGGGGCGCACTGATGGCCGCATGTCTCATCGCCAGCTTGCCTATTGCTTTCCTTTATAACTTGTTCCTTGACCGCTTTATCGCCGGGTTCACCGTGGGCGCGGTAAAAGGTTAGAGCCTTACCGCGAATTCACGCGCACCTGTCCCGGCGTGCCGTGGATAAACGCAGATCAGCCAAAATTTTGACGTAGAGACGTGGCATGCCACGTCTCATTCTCGACACTACGAGAAGCGTTGCGTTTACAGAAAAGCGCATGGGATGTAGCTCTTGGGCGGAGAGAATCGTGGCGCAAGCAGTTAGACGCGGCAATGCCGCGTCTCTACGGTTGAGATCCTTCCTGATCCGCGTTCATCCACGGCGCGCCGGGACAGGTCTGCGTTAATCTGCGGTAAGAGTTTTGTGCTGGATGTTTTCGCGCGTTTCTTACGTTTGGACCGCGCCGGAGCTGTCTGGCTGAGAGGCTTGCCACTCAGAAACTCGGAGATAACCCGCCGTTCAGCCGGCTTGAGCTGCCAGCCTTGCGTCAGCATGACTCCGGACTCCAGCGTGCGCAGAATGTAGTCTGGCGACATCTGCTTCATGGCCGCAGGCTTGGGGGCGCGCTTCTCATTTGGATCGTCATGACATCTTGCGCACTGCTGCTGGTAGATGGCAGCGCCGTCCGGCGTTTGTGCGGCCACACTGACCGCGCAGAAAAGCATTACGAGGCGAATGGGAATCACGTGAAATCAGTGTAAGGCAAAAGCCAGGAGATTGGGAATTTTGAAGAAACATCAGACAGTAGAACACTTCTTAAGAACAAAGATCATCTGCTCGGCGCTGTTATCGAGCGGGGTCCTGGCAAAAGAGCCGTACTCTTCCACAATCTCGAGTCCGGTCAGAAGGAACAGCGCCCGCAGGTGAGGATACGTGTAGTACGACATCTTCAACGGCTCTGTCTCCTCCAGAATGAGCTTGCCATTTTGCCATGTCCGGAAAATGAAGGTGGCGGTGAAACTCTGATTAATCTTGTCCACGGATTCTTTGCGGAAGAAGCGGCGCAGGAGCTTGGTTGAGTCGGCGGGATCGGTCCACTCCATCTCCAATATTTCTTCTCCGATTCCGGCAAAGATCAGGTCATACCTGGGGTAGAAGACGTCAAAGGCAAAGAGTCCGTCATCATCCAGGTGAAACGCCGCGGTCTCGAGTGCGGCGATCTGGTCTTCGACGGTAAACATGTGCTGCAGCGGCCGAAAGGGGATCGTTACCAGCGGATATTTTCTGTTGGAGCGAAAAGTCCGAATATCGCCCTGAAAGAATGACACCAACTCTCTTACGTCCTTGGCTTCGCGCTTCAGGTTCTTGCCCAGCACGTTGAGCATGGGCAAAGAGTTGTCCACGCCGTGAATGGCAATGCCGGCTCGCGCAATCGGCAGCAAGACCCGGCCGGTGCCGCAAGCCAGCTCCAGAACTGGCCCGCCAATCCGTCTTGCCAGGTCCAGATAAAATGGTACGTCCTCCAGGCTCGGCTTTTCCGCATAGACCTGGTCATAGTGCTGAGCGGACAGGTTGTAGGAATCAACGGCGTTGCGCACTGGGTCTCCTTGCAGAAAAATCTTACCGTTTCCTGGTTCATTTCGCGAAACGGCGACCTCGGGCCGTCAGAGTTGGAAGCGATCTCGGCAATCCCATACAATCGCAGGCGTTGGCATGCAAAGGGCGGGCTATTCATGAAGATTGAAAAAGTGGCGCAGAAACTGGTCGACCGCTACAAGATCGTTGACGGCAGCAAGTTCCATCTCAAGGACATTGATCCGGGCGAGACCTGCGACATGTCGAAGGAAGAGGCCGAGGAGCTGGTAACGCAGGGGATTGCCGTGACCCAGGACCTGCAGGAGAAGCTCTACGCTCAGGACCAATGGGCGGTCCTGCTGATCATTCAAGCCATGGACGCTGCAGGGAAAGACGGTCTGATCAAGCACGTTATGTCCGGAGTGAATCCTCAGGGCTGCGATGTCACCAGCTTCAAGGGGCCGTCTCCCAGAGAACTGAACCATGACTATATGTGGCGCGCTGTATGCGAGCTGCCGGAGCGCGGGAAGATCGGCATCTTTAACCGCTCTTACTACGAAGAGGTGCTGGTGGTGCGTGTGCATCCGGAGTTGCTGCGGAAGCAGCACCTGCCTCCGCACCTCGTCACCAAAAACGTCTGGAAACAGCGCTTCAAAGACATGAGCCAGTACGAGCATTATCTGGCCCACAATGGAATCGTGGTGCGCAAGTTCTTTCTGCATCTCTCCAAAGAGGAACAGAAGAAACGCTTTCTGAAACGGATTGAAGAGCCGGAGAAAAACTGGAAATTTTCGGCATCGGACGTGAGCGAGCGCCAGCATTGGGACCAGTACATGGAAGCCTACGAAGACATGGTGCGACACACCTCCACCGAGCATGCGCCGTGGTACGTTGTTCCCGCCGATCACAAATGGTTTACGCGCCTCGTGGTCAGCTCCGCGATCATTCAGGCCCTGGAAGAATGCCAGCCCGCATTCCCCACCGTGGACGAAGAACGCCGCAAAGAGTTGGAAGCGGCGCGGAAGATGCTGGAGAAAGACCAGGGAATTGGGTGAGTGGGTAATTTTGTAATTGGCAATTGGAAAATCGACGGGTTCGCTCGGGTTCTTCAATGACCCAATTACCAAATTACCCACTTACCCAATTCCCTAGAACCTCCGTGACGCCCGTCACATCCCCGAAGTGATTCATTAGCTGAGCATAATGGGTTGGGGTTTCGCTAAACAGGGGAAATAGGATGCTCAGTACGAAGCGCGAAAAAGTAACCATCGACGGCAATGAAGCCGCCGCTTATGTGGCGCACAAGCTCAGTGAAGTGATCGCCATTTATCCGATCACTCCGTCTTCTGCCATGGGCGAGTGGGCAGACCAATGGTCGTCAGAGGGCAAGCGCAACATCTGGGGGACGGTTCCGCAGGTCGTCGAGATGCCCGCTGGAAAGATATGGGCCACTTGAAATACACCCTGCAGGTCGCTCCGGAGGATTGCACCGGATGCACGCTCTGCGTTGAGGTGTGCCCGGCAAAGAGCAAGACTGATCCTAATCACCGCGCGGTCAACATGGTCCCGCAATTGATGATCCGCGAGCGCGAAGTGAAGAACTGGGAGTTTTTTCTGGGGTTACCCGAGTCTGACCGGGAAAAACTCTCGTTCGGCCACGTAAAGGACGTCCAACTGCTTCAGCCTCTCTTCGAATTTTCCGGCGCATGCTCCGGCTGCGGTGAGACGCCATATATCAAGCTCATGTCGCAACTCTTCGGCGACCGGACCATCGTCAGCAACGCGACGGGGTGCTCGTCCATCTTTGGCGGGAACCTGCCCACGACTCCGTATACGAAAAATAAGCAAGGACGCGGGCCGGCATGGTCCAATTCGCTGTTTGAAGACAACGCCGAGTTTGGCCTGGGCATTCGTCTCGCGCAGGAAAAGCAGACGGATTATGCGCATGCATTGTTGCGTCGGCTGGTCCAGGTAGCGGGCGAGGAGCTTGTCCGCGAGATTCTGGAAGCTGACCAGTCCAACGAGAGAGGCATTCACAAGCAGCGTGACCGCGTCGCGCGACTGAAACAGAAGCTCCAGGGAGTGGACGCGGCAGATGTCCGGGAACTGCTGGTCGTGGCCGATAGCCTGGTCAAGCGCGCCGTATGGATCGTCGGCGGTGACGGCTGGGCTTACGATATCGGTTTCGGCGGCCTGGACCACGTGCTGGCTTCGGGCAAGAACGTCAATATTCTGGTGCTCGATACCGAGGTTTACTCCAACACTGGCGGTCAAATGTCGAAGTCCACTCCGCGTGCCGCGGTCGCCAAATTTGCCGCCGGTGGCAAGGCCACCGCCAAGAAAGACCTGGCTTTGATGGCCATGGACTACGGCAACGTCTACGTGGCGCGCATAGCCATGGGCGCCGGGGACACGCAGACACTCAAAGCATTTCTGGAAGCGGAGGCGTACGAAGGAACGTCGCTGATCATTGCTTACGCGCACTGCATCGCGCATGGGATAGATATTTCACTCGGATTGACGCAGCAGAAGCTGGCCGTGCAGTCAGGGCATTGGCCGCTCTTCCGCTTCAATCCCAAATTGGGCGCGGAAGGCAAGAACCCGCTGCAGCTCGATTCCAACCCGCCGTCGATTCCGCTGGAAAACTACCTCTATAATGAGACACGATATACCGCTCTCCAAGCAAAGCCATCCTGAAGCAGCCCGGAAGCTGCTGGAAGAGGCCCAGCACGACGTGATGGCCCGCTGGAAGCTATATGAGAACCGGGCGAACATGGCGGCGGAAGGCGTTGTCACGAAATAACTGAAGCCGGTTAATTGTCAATTGCCAATTGCCAATTGCTGCATCCAAGGAGCGCCGATTGAAAACGGTATTCGTAGTGGGAGCAGGCCCGGCTGGCTTGTTCGCGGCACAAAAGATCGCGCAGGGCGGACATGAAGTGATCGTCCTGAATCGTGATATCAAGCCCGGAGGCCTGGCCGAGTACGGCATCTATCCGACGAAGGACAAGATGAAGACCGGCCTGCGCAAGCAGTTTGCCAAGGTCCTGAGTTTGCCCAACGTGCACTATCTGGGCCATGTCTCCGTAAGCAATCAGGCCGAGCTCAGCATTCCCGAGCTGCGGGATTTTTCGCCCTCGGCCGTGGTCTTCGCGGTCGGCGCGCAAGGGACCAAGAAACTCGGCCTTCCCGGCGAGAACGCGCGCGGTGTCTATGCCGCCAAAGATTACGTCTACCATTACAATCAGCTTCCACCATTCGCTGCGCAGGATTTTTCTGTGGGGAAGCGCGTGGCGATCGTGGGCATGGGCAACGTCATGGTGGATATTGCACACTGGCTCCTGGTGGACGATCCCCGGAAGCAGGCGGAAGAGGTCATTGTGGTCGCCCGCCGCGGACCGTTTGAAGCCAAGTTCGACCTGAAAGAGTTTGTCTACATTGAGAATTATCTCGACCGCGACGCCTTTCGCGACGAACTGAAACGAATCCAACCGAGACTCAATGCCGTCGGGCAGGACTGCGCCAAAGTCGCGGAAGATACTTTCCCCATTCTGAACAAACCGTTGCAGCAGGCCGAAGGCGGGAAGCTGCGGTTCCGCTTCTTGTCGTCGCCGCAAGCCATCCACGCAGACGCCAGTGGACGCATTGACCGCCTCACTGTCACCGACAATGTTCTCTTCGAGCGCGACGGCAACATCTCATGCAAAGCCATCGAGACCACGGCCGTTCTCGATGTGGACACGATGATCTTCGCCATCGGCGACGTGGCCGATCCTGCCGTTGGCCTGCCCTACAATCGCGATAGCTATGTGACCAATCCGGACACCGTTGATCCCAAGCGCGCTGCCTATGAGATCTTCGACCCGCAGGGCAGCAAGGTTGTTGAAGGAATGTACGCCGTCGGCTGGGCGCGGAAAGCCAGCGAAGGCCTGGTCGGAATCGCGCGTCATGATGCGGAAGTCGGTGCTGTGCATGTCTTGAAATATCTTGAGTCGGCGCCTGAGCGTACCGGAATCTCCGCCCAGGAACTGATCAAGCGGCTGCAACAAAAAGGCGCGCGCGTGGTCAGCAAGGGCGATCTCGACTATCTTGCCCGCGCCGAAGAGCAGGAAGCCCAGGCCCGCGGAGTTCCATGGTTTAAGTTCTCTGAAGATGAGGCAATGCTGCGGGCGATTGAAGCGCACAAAGCCAAAGTGGCCGTAGGGTAAACTCACCGCAGATGGTGAAACACCTCTACGCGTCCAAAAAGTCCAGTCTGCTTCTGATTGCGGCGCTGCTCTTTGCGTCGTTGATCCCGAGTCTTGGCGCGCAAGCCAAACCGCTCTGGCCCGGCGCGCGCTATACCGATCAGGACCGCGAGCAGGCCCTCGAACGCGGTCTACAGTTCATCGGGAAGATTGCCTCTGATCCCAAGTACTTCGAGCGCCAGGGATACGACCTGCTCTGGTGCTTTTACACCATCTCAACTACGGCCAGGAGTGACAAGCTGCGTGCCATGGCGCGCGAGATGGGCGTGGAGCGCGCGCGGCAGTGGCGACACGACCATCCGCAGGTGCCGACCGGCGATCCGGAGGAACTAGCCGCCTTCGTTTCCGGAGAAAAGTCTGTCGACCTGTTGCTCGGCGACAGTGATCCCGCGATCAAACATCAGACTCAGGAAGCCGCAAATCGTTTCTCGGCGTTGGATTTTTTGGGGTTCGATCCCAGCCTAGAGCCACCGCCTTCCAGCATTCCAATATCGTGTGATGGCTGCAGCCGCCGAGAGGCGCGTTATGCGCCATGCCCGAAATGCACCAGCAAAGACTTTCGCAGCAAATACGACGTCTGGCTCGATGCCCTGATCACGACTTATTCCGGTGATCTGTACGGCGTGCGACTGGGCGCAAGCTATGACGACGTGCTGCAATGGATCTCAGCCATGCGTCCGTATCCGCGGGCCGCGAAAATTGACGAAGACCACTTTGACGATGTGATCTACGCCATTACGCACGTCGTTTACACGCTGGACGACTATGGAACATACACTCTCTCGCCCCAATCGCTCAGCCGGGAGCATGCATACCTGAAACGCAATCTCCGGCAAGCCATTCGCTATAACGATGGCGAACTGCTGGGCGAGTTTCTGGATACTCTGCGCGCCTTCGGCCACGATGAGAGCGATTCCGACATGCAGGCTGCCATCGACTACCTTCTTTCTCACCAAAATCCCGACGGGAGCTGGGGCGACCCGCAGGAAGAGGACGTTTATACGCGCTATCACGCGACCTGGACGGCGATCGATGGCTTGCGCGAGTACGCGTTCCAAAAGCAACGTACAGTGTTTCCCGCGGTGCTGCATGGTTCCAACGGAAAATCTCAACGCAGAGGAACGGAGTAAACGGAGGATTTGTAACTGCAAAATCGGCTAATCGGTAATTGAACATCTGAGCACGGTCCTCAATTTTGGGAATTACGGCGATTTTGGCAATTCTGGCAATCTCCAGTCCTCCGTGTCCTTTGTTCCTCTGTGTTGAGGTTTTGATCCTCGGCACTTCGATATTATGTAAGTCATGGAATACGTCAATCTCGGAACAACTGGACTGAAAGTTTCGCGGCTTTGCCTCGGCACCATGACTTATGGCTCCAAGAAGTGGCGCGAGTGGGTGCTGGAGGAAGATGCAGGCCGTCCCTTCATCCTGCGTGCTCTGGAACTGGGTATCAATTTTTTTGACACGGCCGACATGTACTCGGTCGGCGTGAGCGAGCAGATTCTGGGCCGCGCGCTCAAAGAGTCCGGACAGCCGCGCGAAACGCTGGTCATCGCCACCAAGGTTTTCTTTCCCATGGGCAACGATCCCAACCAGCGCAGCCTCTCGCGTAAACACATCATGCACGCCATTGACGCCAGTCTTTCCCGCCTGCAAACGGATTACGTCGACCTCTATCAGATCCACCGCTTCGACCACGCGACCCCGATCGAAGAAACCATGGACGCGCTGACCGACGTAGTTAAGTCCGGCAAGGCGCGCTATATCGGCGCGTCCTCCATGTTTGCCTGGCAGTTTGCGCGGATGATTTACGCCGCGGAGCGTCACGGCTTCGAGCGTTTTGTCACCATGCAGAACCATTACAACCTCATGTACCGCGAAGAAGAGCGGGAGATGATTCCTTTCTGCCGCGCGGAAGGCATCGGCGTGCTGCCGTGGAGTCCGCTGGCTCGGGGCCTGCTCGCGGGCAGCCGCAAAGCCGGGACCCAGCGCTCCCAGCAGGATGATTACGCGCACCAGATGTACACCGTCGACGCCGACAACCGGGTGGTGGAAGCCGTGGCCCAGGTTGCGGTCAAGCGCGGCATTCCGCCGGCCCAGGTTGCACTGGCGTGGCTGCTGCATAAGCCCGCGGTCACCGCTCCCATCATCGGCGCCAGCAAGCCGCATCATCTGGAAGACGCGGTGGCGGCGCTCGGCGTGAAACTCACGGAAGAGGAGATCACTGCGCTCGAATCCGTGTATGTTCCTCATCCTGTCCTCGGACACCACTGAGCAACTCTGGCCCGATGCAACTCGCCTGCGGTGAATCGAATCTCATCAGGAAACACCGAGGTAAATCAGGATGCGACTCAAACATTTATGCGCACTTGTGTTCGCGCTTCTACTTGCATTCGGGGCGATGGCCCAGCCATCGGTCCAGGACGCGAAGCAGGACATGAAAGACGCCGCCCGTGACACCAAGAACGCCGCCAAGAAGGCCGGCCGCAAGATAAAACACGGTACCAAGAAAGTAGTCAACAAATCAGCCCACGGCGTACGTAAGGGCGCCGGCAAAGTCGAAGACAAGACCAGCCCTCCGCAGTAGAGCAAATATTTTTGACCAAGCAGGGGTCCAATAATCTTTCCTGCGTGGTTTTTCGCCGCGGCTGGGTTATGCTTGCCCACAGATGCTTCATTCCCGTGCCCGAGAACGCAGCGCCGCTGCCATGGCGGAATTGGACGCCCTGCGTGAAACTTTTCGCGCCGAGATTGCAACTGCGGAGCGGCCCGCGGTGTTTTCGTCCCGGACCGGCGTAGTGCTTTCCGGAGGCGGAGCGCGCGGCGCGTACGAAGCCGGCGTGCTCATGGCTTTCCAGGATGCACAGGTTCCAACTCATATCCTGGCAGCGACATCCATTGGCAGCATCAATGCTGCCTCGTATGCCGCGCATTCCGAAGGCCTGGTGGGCAAGGCCGAGACCCTGGTCAAGTCGTGGATGGAGTTGACTCCAGCCACTCTTGGCATTGACTGGTCGCGCTACATCTTTCTTCTCGCCGGGCTCGTCGCCGCTTCGGCCGGGCTGGGGAACCTGGTGCGTGAGTGGCTGGAAGAGCATGGCATTTATCTGCACGCACATCACCCAAAGCTCACCTGGTTCGCGCTCGCAGCGGCCGGCGTCGCCGTCCTGTTCTTCTCCGACAAGCTTTCTTACATGGGCCACCTCGCGCTGAACCTTCTGCGCGGACGCCCGTGGGCGCCTGACCGTCATAAGGCGTGGGTGTCCCTCGGTGCGAACCTGCTGGTCTGGGGATTCGTGGTGCTGGTCCTGAACTTCACCCACGTCCACATTCCGATGACGGGACGGCCTTACATCGTTGACCTGAGCGCGCCGGGTCCGGCCATTCTGATCATTTTTATCGGATGGCTCGCGTTCCGCATGCTGCGCGAGCCTTTGAGTCGTCTCAGTCATCGCTTTCTCCGATTGCCTCTGCGCACTGGCCTTTTTCCCAACTTCGAGCGCATACGCTTTCTCCGCGCGCGGATTCCCGAAGAGGGTCTGCGCGCGTCGCAGATCCGCGTGGTCATGACCGCCACTGACCTGAACCACGGCGTGGCGAGATTTTTCTCCAACACTCCGGTTGACGTCCTGGCCAGCGATCCAGGCGCCCAGGAAGACTTCATCCTGCGCGAGTGCGAGCAGCCGCCGGACCTGGTACAGGCTGCCGTCGCGTCGTCATCGTATACCTTTGCCTACGAAGCGGTCCCCATGGACGGACGCCTGTGGACTGACGGCGGAGTCATGACCAACCAGCCGATCCTCCCCGCATTGCGATTGGGCGCCGACGTGCTTTTTCTAGTGATGTTGTCCCCGCTGCAAGGCACGGACCAGGCGGGAGAGATCAAAACGTTTCTTGATGTCGGCGTACAAACCGCGGACATTATGGTCTCCAAAAACTTCAAGTCCGATATAGCAATGCTGAACAGCATCAATCGTCTGTGCTCGGCCTACGCGAGCGAACTGGGCGTAAAGCCGGAACAGATCGAACTGGAGATCGGCCCGGGACGCTACCGCTACGTCAAGTCCTTCAGCATCGCGCCGCAAGAGCCGCTGCCCGCGATGGCATTGGATTTCAACGCCGAGATCATTGGTCCCATCATCGTGCATGGTTATCGCGATGCCACGCTCATATTGCGTGAGTTTCTGCAATATGAATGTACAAGGCCGACCCGCGAATCCAGGCGAACAGTGCACCTCGCGGCTGAGCGGACCGAAGGAAATTTCCATACGACAGCCAGAGGGCGGATCGGGTAATTGAGTAGTTTGGTAATTGGGTAATTGAACTGCGGAACTTGGCAGCTTCTGCATTTCCGATTACCCAATTACCAAATTACCCATTTACCCAACTCTTCTTCACCCAATTTTCCTCCTCGCGCTCCGTACTCGATCCAGACCTACCATGGCCGTCACCCAGACCGCGGCCGCGAGATATCCCGCCAAAACATCGCTGGGATAGTGGACACCCAAATAAATGCGCGACAGCCCGATCATGCCAATCAGCGCAGCGGCGGCGCACCAGATGGCAATCTTCAGCGGCCACGACTTGACCCGCGCGATCAGTAATCCGGCGAGCACGCCGTAGATGCAGAACGAGAAGAGCGAGTGTCCGCTGGGGAAGCTCCACGAATGCGGTGCAGCGCCAAAAAATGGAATTGGACGCGGACGATGAAAGGCGTACTTCAACGCCAGATCAAGCACCAGCGCTCCGCCCATGGTCACAAGCAGCCAGGTAAGTCCGCGCCGCCAGCGCCGCTTCCAGAAGATCAGTAATGCGACAACAAAGGCCGCGACCAGCACGTAAGAGCCGATGAAAGAGAAGACCTTCATCGTCATCGTCATGCCGGGCGAAGCAAAGCCATGCACCCATTCGCGAACTGCCAGGTCGAAGCGGACCGTCGAACCCTCGGTCATCTCCTCCGCTATCCAGGCAAACAACAACACACAGGCGACGGACGCAGCAAGGCTCACGAGCACCGCGACTTCAAGAAACACGCTGGCTTTCGGCGCGGGCTCGGGTCCGGTTAGCTGGATCGGTTCTGTCATGACGAGAAATTCAACGAGCTTATTGGGTAAGTGGGTAATTTGGTAAATGGGTAATTGAAAATCGTGCAGCCAATTTCGCAATTTACCAATTTACCCACTTACCCAATCTCCGTGTCGATCAGCGAATCGAGCTTTGCCAGCAACGCCCCATTGCCTTCCCGCGGATACGATTTCAAGTTGTCCTCGTATACGGCGAGATTGAAGAGAAACGAATCCACGTGCTCTTTCTTCAGGTCTTTCCAATAGGCGCCGTAGCCGCTCTTTTCCAGATGATACGCATTGAGGATCTGCTCAAACTGGTGCTTCACCGGAACAGCAAGATAAGGCTTGCCCAGATACAGAGCTTCACTGACCAGCGAAAAGCCGGCGTTGGCGATGATGGCTTTGCATCCGGCCAGATCGCGCAGAAATTCGTCCATGCCCGGCTTCTTGAAGAGAATGTTTCCTTGCCGGCCTGCCTGCCCAAACCCATAAGCAATGAACTTGCACCGCACCTTGCCCAGCAACTTGATCAGGTCCGCCGATGGGGAAGTGACATACACAAGCACGTGCTCGCCCTGAGATGGTTTAGTTGCCAGGACCTCACGGCGCACGATCGGCGGAAAGACAAACGTATTGCGGCGGCGCGGGCGCGCCGGCAGAAACGACGTCACAAGATAAACGTCAGCGCGCGGAGTCATCAGGCGCGTGACCAGCTTGGTTGCAGCCATGTCGCGGCGATCGGTGTGCGGTCGTGGAATATCTGTATTCGTCAGCCCATGCTGGTTGTCAATCGAGATGATAGGCAGCCGCTTCCTGTGGCCTACATGGCAGGAGAGCGGCTCGAAGTCGGTGATGACCACTTCGGTCTTCCATTCTTCCGTGAGCCTGGCCAGGCGGCGAATGCTGCGCGCGGCACGCGGAGCAGTGATCAGGTTCTTGGCCAATGTCCGCTGATAGCGTACGCGGTTGTTGACGTAGGCAAAGCGGAAGCCGTGGATCTCGGTCACGTCAAAATCCGCGCTCAGGTTGCGCAATCCGCGGTCAAATGAGACGACGTGCAAATTGTGTCCCTGGTCACGCAGATGCGAGAGCACTTCTTTGGCTCGGGTCGAGTGGCCTGCGCCCTCGCCGTTGACTCCGTAGAGAATGTTGGCCATGGAGAATGAAAGTATATATTCCAGCCCTGATTTCTTATGCGGGCGCGTCGCTGGGCTCCCAGACGCCTTCAAAGTCCACGAAATAAGTCCGCACGGACAATTCCGGGATCGCCGTCTTCAATACGGCGGCAGCGCGCTCTAATTCGGCTTTCAGGTGCTGGCGCTCTTGCTCGGGATCATCTTTGAACGCGGCCAGTCCGCCGTAAGCGCCGCAATCGGAATGGACCATCAGCAGCACGTTGTCCGTGCTATGCAGGCGCATGGACCAGCGAAGCTGCTCCAGGATGAACTGGCGGTCGCTCTCCTTGTCCGGATGGGCCAGGGATTTCGCTCCGCCAGCCACGCGAATAGGATCAGACCGCTCCACGCTCAGGCGCTTCAGAAGCTTGCGCAGCGCCATTTCAAAGCGATGGTCATAACACCACACCACTGCGGCGTCACACTTGTATCGCTCGCGAGGTGAGGGAAAGTGGAGGACCTTGCGCATAGTCGAATCGAAAGCGGTGCACAGGACTCTACGGGAAACCAGCGCCTGGGCGAAGGCTTCCATTCAGCTTTTTGTGGGGCCGGTCAGCGTTTGGTTTGACTTCCGCTGGATACACCTGCAGGGTTGGCCATATCGGCTTTTGTGTCGAGCGTAGCCAGGTCCTTTTCGTGGTCGGGGCCGAGGCCCAGCTTGATCAGCGCACGGGAATCAGGAGTGACTTTTGTTTGCCATCCGTTATCACCCTGGAACCTGGACATGGCTTGCTGCGTGCGCGAGTCCCAATCGCCGGTCGGTGTGCCGGTAAGATACTTTTCCCGGATCAGGGCCTGCTGGATTTCGAGCGCGCGGTCGTTCTTGATTTCCTGCTGTCCGTGGCGCTTCCAGGCGCCGCGCCGTGCGTGGCGGCGCGAAGACTTGCCGTGGCTCGTCTTGGAGACTTTTTTGACCGAGCCGGACTTGGTGGTGGAGTGTTTCGCGTGCTGTGTTTTGGGAGCCGCCAGACTTACTCCCGCAAAAAGAACCAGAACAGCGCCGATTTTAAATAATTGACTCATGTGCAAAACCAATTACCTCAATGACTTATGGCCTTTGCGCGCGACTATCATGCCACGATTGGATGCGGCTGCGCCAGCAATATGTTTGCTCCTGGATCACGGAAGTGTACCAGAAGATAACACCTTTGGGTCCTGCGCCACATCCCCTAAGGGGAAAAACTGCCGATATTTCCGTTAAAACCGGAGTTTTGCGGGCTACGGAAGCGTTCCCGACAAAAACACCGTATTTGCATTGGGCCCGCGGCCTAGCCGAACCAGGAAGGCCACATCCTGCCCGCTCTTGAGTTGGGCAGTGACTTTCTTGAACTCGTCCTCGTTGTTTACTGACTGGCGGTTTACCTGCAAAATCACCATATTGGGTTGGAAATTAAGGTCTTCGGCAAAAGACCCAGGCTTAACGTCAGTCACGACCACGCCTTTGCCTTCCGGAGTGCCAAAGCGCTCCGACTGTTCGGGGGTAATCGCGTGGACGGTCAGCCCGAGCTTGGAGGGCTTGATCTGTCCTTGATCGCTCGCGGGCGACGCGTCTTCTGAGCCGGCCTCATCCACCAGCTTGTTGCGGTCAATCACGCCGACGCTGGCTTCTTTTTCCTTGCCGTCGCGGACGTAAGTAAGCTGAACTTTGCTGCCGGGTCTTGTGGCCGAGATGATATTCACCAGTTCGTCGCCGTTTTTCACCGCTTTGCCGTTGACCGCCGTAATGGTGTCCCCGGTCTGCAAGCCGGCTTTTTCAGCAGGCGTTCCCGGACTCACGCTGGCAATGGTTACCCCGGCTTTTACGCCATAAACGCGTGCCAGCGCCGGGCTGGGCGATCCGCTGAATCCAATGCCGATGGAGCCACGGGCCACGCGATGGTCAGGGCCGGTCAACTGGTCGTAAACTTCGCGCACCGTGTTCGAAGGCATGGCAAAGCCCACGCCCTGATAGCCAAACGACTGCGTGAAAATCGCCGTGTTGATGCCAATGACTTCACCCGACATGTTGACCAGCGGCCCGCCAGAGTTGCCGGGATTGATGGCTGCGTCCGTTTGTATGAAGGACTGGAACTGGCGGCCGTTGGGCAGATTGCGGCCCTTGGCGGAGACGATGCCGGCAGTGACCGTTTGCTCAAGATCGAAAGGACTGCCGATAGCCAGCACCCAGTCGCCAACGCCCATCTTTTCCGAGTCTCCGAGCCGCGCGGGGGTGAGCGTGTGGTCTTTGGGAGGGTCAATTTTGATTACGGCAAGGTCGGTCTCTTTGTCCGAGCCAATGAGTTTGGCGTCATGGAGCACGCCCGGCGGATCGTCATTGAGCTTTACCCGGATGCGGTCCGCGCCGTCCACCACGTGGAAGTTGGTGACAATGTAGCCATTCGAATTCAGGATTACGCCCGACCCCAGAGCGTGGTCTCCGGGAGCAGATGGGCCGCCCTGGCCGTCATCGCCACCCTGTTGTCCGCCTGGGCCACCGCCCTGCTGTCCGCCGAAAAAGCGGTCAAAGAAGTCCTGGAAAGGATCGTCGCCACCGCCTGGGTTGGGCCGCGAGTTGGGCCGGCCGGCGCGTCGCCGCACCTTGGGCAGGGACTCCGTGCGGACGTTCACCACAGCGGGCTGAAGCTGCTTGGCGATCTGTCCAAAGGCATTGCCTAGCTGCTGCGGCGTCTGCATGGACAGCAGCGCAGCATTGGGAGTTGGCGTGGAGCCCTTTACGCCACTTCGCGTCAACACCGTGCCAATCAGGATGCCGAGGGCCAAAGTGACCATCGTAAAAAGCACCCGTTGGGCTTTAATTCGAGCAATCAATGCGGCAAAGCGCGAGTTCATACTTCAGTTTTCCTCCGGACCGACATACCTTAGATTATAAATCGAACGCTCCTGCTGTAGATGGCGGGCGTCTTTTCTCGTTTCTATCTCGGCGTTAGGAGAGTTTAGACGTCCCATGTGAAGGATTCGTTATCCAGCGCGGAGGATTCACTGTTTCGAAGTCGGCTGGTTCAGAAATTTTGCCTTTCCGACCTGTCCCGGCTGGCCGCGGATCGTGGCCATCTTTGGGTACCCTCCGGGGGTGCCATTCATCGCCATTCGTCCCCTGGGGATCCCCATGTGTCTCCATTTTTTGGTCGTGATCGCTGGGGACTGCCAGCGTTCTCGATCCGACGATACCCATGTGGCACAGCCCCGGGTCCCCGGCAAGCCCGGTTTTGGCTTGTTGGGGTGGAGGCGCCCTCGGCTGTGTGCCTCCCGGCGATTTTATGTCGATCCCCGCGTTTAAAGGACTTAGCGGAAAGATCCCCGGGATGATCCCCGGATCACTTGGGGATTAACCCCGTTAAAAAGCCAAATGCCGCAGACGGAAAACTCCGTTGCGGCTAGACTAGAAACAGTATAGCAAAGAAAAGGCGAATTGTCAAGGGAAAAGTGAAGGGAAAAGTGAAGGGAAAAGTGAAGGACAGGGAAAAGTGAAGGACAGCAGAAATGAGGGAAAAATGACCAGAGCGGTTCTTTTAGCTTATCTCGCGTCCGAGCCGGCCTGTGCTGTCGCCAGCTCGCGCTCAGGCTCAGGCTGCTGCACGTTGCCTAACAGTTCAGACAGCAGCACTCCGGCCATGATCAGCAGCGCGCCTGCACCGGCACGGATTCCCAGCCGCTCGTGCATATAGACGAACGATGTGATCCAGGCAAAGACCGGCTCCAGCGTAAAGATGAGCGCGGTGTGGGTGGCAGGCGTAAATTGCTGCGCCCAGGACTGCACCGCGAACGCCAGCGCTGTACAGAAGATTCCGGTAACCGCGATACCCCAAACCAGCGTGCTGGAAAGCTGGAGATGCGGCTTTTCCAGCAGCGGCAGGCTGACGAACATGAGCATGGCGGCGACCACGATTTGGAGCACGGCGATTTGCTTGAAGTCGAAGCGTTGGGTGGCGCGTCCCAGCAGGATGATCTGGAAGGCAAAAGAAACGGCGCAGCCCATGGTCAACAGGTCGCCGGTGTTGATCCTGGCGAAGTCGGCGATGCCGTCCTTGCCGGCGGGCACCGTCATCAGGAACAGTCCGATAAACGCCGCGACAATGCCGACGATCCGCCACAGATGGATTCGCGTGCGCCAGAACGCGATCAGGACCAGCGGGACCATCACGTTCGAACTGCCGGTGAGAAACGCGGATTTCGATGGCGTGGTCAGCGCCAGCCCGGTGGTCTGGAATTGATATCCCAGAAACAGGCAAAGACCGACTCCAGCGCCCGCGATTACCGTGGATCTGCTCATGTTGAACAACTGCTTGCGATAGAGCACCAGCATGAGCACGGCCGCCAGCCCCATACGCAAGGCGTTGAAAAGCAGCGGCGTGGCGTACCCCAAGGCAGCCTTGACCAGCACAAACGTGCAGCCCCAGATGGCGGCGATTAGCACCAGCAGTAAGTGTGCTTTTAGAGAGCGGGACACGGAATACCAGTGTAAATGCCCGCTATGCCCTCTTGCGTATAGCCGTTTTGTGTGTCCGGCGTGGCTTCGCGGCTTTGTTGCTCTCCCATTCCGCCGAGCCTGAATCGGCGGCGATCTTGTCGAGCGTCCGATGAGTCAGGACTGAGTAGTCGAGCTTGTCGATATCGAAGCTGGGCTTGGCGAACTCATCCTTCTTCTTGATCAGCAGCCACTCGTTCCCTTTGGAGCCGGCACGCCATGCGTGCATTTTTGCGAGCACGAAATCGCCGTTGAGCTTCTCGCCGTGCAAGCGGAATTTAAAGTCGCCCTTCTCCAGCATCTCGCGTGGATCACCCAGCGGCTCCCATGTCCCGATATCCCACACCATCACCGTGCCCGCGCCGTAGTTGCCTTCGGGAATGCTGCCTTCAAAGTCGAAGTACGATACAGGATGGTCTTCCACCTGCATGGCCAGGCGCTTTTGTGAAGGGTCGAGCGACGGCCCTTTGGGCACGGCCCAGGATTTCAGCACGCCCTCCATCTCCAGGCGAAAGTCGTAGTGCAGATGCGACGCGCGGTGCTTCTGCACTACGAAGCGGTATTGCGCCTTGGCCGCGACTTTGCCCTTGGGCTCGGGCGTACTCGCGAAGTTGCGCTTGCGATTGTATTGTTCCAGCGCCATATTCTTCTGGATGCGAATATCCTACGCGGTTCTGGCCAGTCCCATTGCCATATGCAACAATTGAGGCAGTTCTGCAAGGAGCAAGAATGGCAAAGGTCGCAGGTGAGAAGCTGCTCAGCGAGGCCATCAAGGAACGCCGCGCTACCAGCAGCTTTGAAGACGTTCCCATCCACGATAAAGACCTCGAAAAAATTATTCGCGCCGGTTTGGAAGCGCCGAGCGGTTATAACCTTCAGCCTTGGAGGTTTGTCGTTGTCCGCGACCGCGAGCACAAGAAAAAACTGCGCGAGGCCGCTTTTGGACAGCCCAAAGTGGAAGAAGCCAGCGCCGTCATCGTTGCTTGCGGTGATCCTGAGGGATGGAAGGGGCCAAACGGTGATCTGGAAGAGATGATCAAACTCGCGAAGGAGCATAGCTTCGGCGGCGAGCAGGACCACAATAACGCGCGCAACGCGGTGACGGGATTTCTCGGCAGCGTTCCGAGCCAGATTGCCGGCATCCAGCCCTCGTTTGGTCTGTGGGCCAACCGCCACACCATGATCGCCCTGACCACTATGATGTGGGCGGCGGAGACGCTGGGCTATGACACCGCTCCCATGGAAGGCTTTGAAGAAGACAAGATGAAGGCACTACTGAAAATTCCCGAGCGCGTCCGCGTGGTGGCGCTGCTGGCCATTGGCCGCAGAAAAGGACCCGATAAACCGTACGGCGGCCGCTTT
>Ga0137392_10000674_pt1 | contig 18497 bp, 19 predicted proteins | sample 15con2h34AmetaG_FD_101394 | JGI IMG/M metagenome (GOLD analysis project Ga0137392, IMG submission 101394) | Vadose zone soil microbial communities from Angelo Coast Range Reserve, California, USA - 15con2h3.4A metaG | ecosystem: Environmental > Terrestrial > Soil > Vadose zone > Saprolite... | reverse complement strand
CGCTCCGTTCCTGGCACTTTCCCTGCCGCCCGTCCTGGCCACGCGGAACAGGGCGATCTCGGCGCTGGCGCACAGCCCGACCACCACCGCTAGCGCTACCGCGGCCGCGACAACCCAGCCCATAGCATCATCCGGATTCGTCCCGCTCACCCGCGTCCCGGCCCGGCGCGCGCTCGGCACGCCACGAGTCCAGCAGCCGGTCCTGCAGCCCGAACATGGTGGCACGCTCACCCGGCTCGGCATGGTCGTACCCGAGCAGGTGGAGGATGCCGTGCGTGCAGAGCATCTCCAGTTCCTCTTCGACCGGCCGGTGCGCCTCCCGTGCCTGCTCCGTGGCCACCTCCGGGCACAGCACCACGTCGCCGAGCACGGCCGGGGAGGTGTCGCTGTCGGCGGACCGGGCCCGGTCGAGGCGCTCGCTGCCCGGTGGCGGCGGGCGCAGTTCGTCCATGGGGAAGGCGAGGACGTCGGTGCGGCCTTCCTCGCCCATCCAGCGCTGGTGCAGGTCGGCGATGGTGGGAGCGTCCACGAGCAATACGGACAGTTCGGCGAGCGGGTGGATCCGCAGCTCATCGAGGACATACCGGGCCAGCGCGGCGAGGGCAGGCTCGTCCACGGTGAACTCTGACTCGTTCGCGATCTCGATGCTCAACTCAACTCACTGCCTCCTCGCGGGTGACACAGGGTTCCCATTCGCCCACCCGGTCACTGAGCCCGCTTGCGCGGGCCGCGGGAGTTCGCCCGCCCGTCCCCGCGCTCGGATGCCCGGCCGCGGAGGCCGCGGTCCCGCACCGGGCCGGTCACGGTGCCGGTGCCGGTGCGCGCCTCGTAGGCGGCGTAGGCGTCCACGATGTCCCCGACGAGCCGGTGCCGTACCACGTCGTGGCTGGTCAGCCGGACGAACCGGACGTCTTCGACGCCGTCGAGGATGTCCTGCACCAGGCGCAGCCCGCTGGCCTGGCCGGCGGGCAGGTCCACCTGGGTGACGTCGCCGGTCACCACCATCCGGGAGCCGAAGCCCAGCCTGGTGAGGAACATCTTCATCTGCTCGGCGGAGGTGTTCTGCGCCTCGTCCAGGATGATGAACGAGTCGTTCAGCGTGCGCCCGCGCATGTACGCCAGCGGCGCGACCTCGATGGTGCCCGCCGCCATGAGCCGCGGTATGGACTCCGGGTCGAGCATGTCGTGCAGCGCGTCGTGCAGTGGCCGCAGGTACGGGTCGATCTTCTCGTACAGCGTGCCGGGCAGGAATCCCAGCCGCTCACCCGCCTCCACGGCGGGCCGGGTGAGGATGATCCGGTTCACCTCTTTGGCCTGCAGCGCCTTGACCGCCTTGGCCATGGCGAGATAGGTCTTGCCCGTTCCGGCCGGCCCGATGCAGAAAACGATGGTGTGCTCATCGATGGCGTCGACGTAGCGCTTCTGGTTGAGCGTCTTGGGCCGGATGGTCCGGCCGCGGGCCGACAGGATGCCCAGCGAAAGCACATCGGCCGGGCGGATTCCCGATTTCCTGCGGAGCATGGCCACGGCCCTGGCCACCTCGTCGGCGGTCAGTTCGGCGCCTCCCGCGAGCAGTTCGGTGAGTTCGTCGAAGAGCCCCGCCACCCGGGCCGTTTCCTCTGGCGCGCCGGTGATCGTGATCTCGTTGCCGCGCACATGAATATCGGCGTCGAACGCCTCCTCGATCACATGCAAAAGCTCGTCACGCGATCCCAGCAGGCTGACCATCGAGTGGTCATCCGGAATTACGATCTTGACCTGGGTGCCGTCGCCGGATGGCTTGCGGTCTCTGGGATCGCCGGGAGTCTCTGTCAATTCATTCTCTCTGCCTGAGGCCAGGCGCATAATCGCGCCGTACGCTCGCCATGCTATCCGCGCGGCCTCATCCGGGTGGCCAGGCGAGCCTGCGACCGCCCAGCACGTGGGCGTGCGCATGACCAACGGTCTGCCCCGCCTCCGGGCCGGTGTTGAAGACGACGCGGTAGCCTCTGCCGGCGATCCCCTCAGCCAGCGCCACCTGATGTGCCTGGGCCGCCACCTCGGCCAGCAGGCCGTCGCCGACCGCGGCGAGCGCGGCGAGATCCGGATAGTGATCCTTCGGTATCACCAGCACATGCGTCGGCGCCTGCGGGCTTATGTCACGGAAGGCCACTGTTCGCGGCGATTCGAGCACCCGCGAGGCAGGCACGTCGCCCGACACGATCCTGCAGAATTGGCACTCTGGCACGAAGCGATCTTAGCCTCTAGCAGGCTCGGACCACCGACGACATATATGGTTGCAATGTTGCGAAACCCACGGCGCACGCCCCCCGCGGTGCTACGGCTCCGGCAGAGTGCGGTTCCTCGCGAGTCCCTCCGCGGTGCGTGGCCTCCAGAACAGTCATGGCATTGCGGATAGGGGCACGGAGAAGCATGGGGGGATCGATTCGGTGAAGCCGAGCGGTGCAGGCGGGTCGGGTGCACGCAGTCGACATGCCTCCCGGTGAACCGGACGGCGTGGCAGCGCGTCCTATTCACGTGACCGAGACCCTAGTGGCTGATGCTGCGGTGGGTGCGGTCACGGCTGAGTGGGATGCCGACCGGGCAGTCACCGCGATCTACACCACCCACTACCGCTCTTTGGTGCGGCTCGCGGCCTTCCTGGTACGCGACGTCGGTACGGCGGAGGAAGTGGTGCAGGACTCGTTCGTGGCCATGCACGGCGCATGGCGTCGGCTGCGCGACAGCGAGAAGGCGCTTTCCTATCTCCGCCAGTCGGTGGTGAACCGGTCGCGATCCGTGCTGCGGCACCGGATGGTCGTGGACCGGAACGCCCCGAAGCCGGCGCCGGACATGCCCAGCGCTGAGCACGGCGCCATCGTCCTGATGGAGCGGTCCGCTGTGGTGTCCGCGCTACGGGCACTGCCGGCGAGGCAGCGTGAGGCCCTGGTGCTGAGGTACTACGGCGACTTTTCGGAAGCCCAGATCGCCTCTGCGATGGGGATCAGCAGGGGAGCGGTCAAGAGTCACACGGCCCGTGCCATGTCGGCACTGCGGACCGTCCTGGAGCGGGAGACATGAGGAGGGCCACAAGGGCTACGAGGGGCCCAGGCAGGACGCGATGACATCACCGGAACGCGACTACGACGACATCCTCCGGCGCGCGCTGCGCGCGGCGGCGGAGTCGATTGAGCCAGCGGCTGACGGCCTTGACCGGATCCGCGGCCGGGTGAGCGCACGCCGCGCTGGCTCCTTCGTGCTGCTCGCCGAGTTCCTGGACTGGTTTCGCCCCATCCTGCGCTGGCTGGAGTCCGGCGCCGCCGGAGTCCGCTCGGGGCTGCTGGCCCTGGCCACCCGGATGCAGTTGCCGGCCCGCAGCGGGCAGGTACTCGGCTGGTTCCGGACCGCCCTGGCCCGGCTGCGGCCGCTCGTCGCCTGGGCGCCGCCACTGCTCGCCGCCACGGGCTGGAAGGCGGCCTGGCAGCGTCGCGCGGAGCACCGTACCCAGCCCTCGCCGACCGGACTGCGGGCGCGGCTGGGTCCCGTGTTCACCCGGCTGGGACCCGCCGCCTCCTGGCTCAGGCCGGTCATCGCCGTCGCCGCCGCAGTAGGCATCGTCGTCGCGGGCGTGTTCGCGCTCGGCCAGGCCCAGCAGTTCATCACCCCCACGAACCAGATCTCCAACCCCGCCGCGACCCACCACAAGGCCACCCCCCCCGCCAGCAGCCCGGCCGTGAACGTAGCGCCCATCGTCCCGGCGTCCTCCACCTACCCCACGGGCAGTCCGACGGGAGCGCCGGCGCCGAGTTGCTCATCCAGCGCTACGCCCAAGCCCACCGCCACGGCCCCGTCAACCTCCCCGTCCCCGACCCCCACCCACAGCGCCACGCCGACCCCGACGATCACCATCAGCGCTTCGCCGACCGTGTCGCCCACCAGTACGAGCCTGACCGGCGCAGGCGCAGGCGCATACGCAGGCCAAGTCGCGACGACGAGGGCAAAGCAACTCCCGGTGCTCTGCTCGCCCCCGATCCACGCGTCGTCCAAGGCATCGTAGGCCTCAGCCCCAGCGGCCGGCGTTCAGCCCCAGCGGCCGGCGTTCAGCCCCAGCGGCCGGCGTTCAGCCCCAGCGGCCGGCGTTCAGCCCCAGCGGGCAGAGTGGCTCAGCAGAACCGACGCGGCCACCGCCCCGGCCGAGGATGTCCGCAGCACCGTCGGGCCCAGGTGCGCGCGTACGGCGCCGCACGAGGCCAGGGCCCCGGCTTCGGCCGGGCTCACCCCGCCCTCGGGTCCGACTACCACGACGATGTCGCCGGAAGACGGCAGGGCCAGGTGGCCGAGCGCCACAGGAGCGGCTGGGTCCAGGAGGACCGCTAGCGAGGCCGCAGCGGCCAGGCGCGCCACTTCGCCGATCGTCACCGGCCCGGCCACCTCGGGCACCCGGGCCCGGCGGGACTGCTTGGCCGCCTCCCGGGCGGTCGCCTGCCAGCGGGCGAGGGCCCGCTCGGCGCGCTCACCCGCCCAGCGGACGACGCAGCGCTCCGCCGCCCAGGCCACCACGGCGTCCACCCCCACCTCGGTCATCAGTTCCACGGCCAGCTGGCCCCGCTCCCCCTTGGGGATCGCCTGGACCACCACGATGGCCGGCTCCGGACGCGGCACCGTCCGCCGGGCTGTGACCGCAAGTACCAGCTCGCCGCGCTGCGTCGCGGTGACCACGCACTCGGCGATCGTGCCCGCGCCGTCGGCCACATCGACCCGCTCCCCCACGGCCAGCCTGCGGACCGTGGCCGCATGGCGCCCCTCCGCGCCGGACAGGACGATCACGTCGCCAGCCAGGTCCGTCGCCGTGGCCAGGAATACGGGCGGCGTGGGCCCCGCCGCCCTCATCGCCGCGCGCCCGGCCGCGAGGGCCGGTCAGCGGCCGTTGAACGCGTCACGTAGCCGGGAGAAGAAGCCCTGCTGGCCCGGGGCGAAGCGGCCGGGCGGGGTCTCCTCCCCGCGCAGCGTCGCCAGCTGCCGCAACAGCGTTTCCTGCGCCTCGTCCAGCTTGGACGGTGTCTCCACCGTGACATGAATGATCAGGTCGCCGCGGCCGGAATCGTTCAGGTGCTGCACACCAAGCGCGTACATCGGGATTACCTGGCCGGATTGCGTTCCGGGACGTAGGTCTAGGTCTCTCGGACCGTCGAGGGTGTCGACGGACAGGGTGGCACCAAGCGCGGCCGCAACCATCGGGATCGTCACGGTGCAGTGCAGGTCGTCCCCCTGCCGCTCGAAGATCGCGTGCGGGCGCTGCAGGATTTCCAGGAACAGGTCACCTGGCGGCCCGCCTCCGGGGCCGACCTCGCCCTCGCCGGCCAGCTGGATGTGCGTGCCGTCCTCCACGCCGGCCGGGATGCGCACCTTGATGGTGCGCCGGGTGCGGACCCGGCCGTCGCCATCACACTCGGGACAGGGGCGGCGGATCACTGTGCCGAACCCACCGCAGGCCGGGCACGGCCGCGAGGCCATCACCTGGCCCAGGAACGAGCGCGTGACCTGGCTTACCTCGCCGCGCCCCCCACAGACGTCACAGGTCTCCGGATGAGTGCCCGGCGCGGTGCCCTGGCCGGAGCAGGTCGGGCAGACCACCGCGGTGTCCACGACCAGGTCGCGCGTGGCGCCGAACGCGCACTCGGCGAGGTCCATCTCCACCCGGATGGTGGCGTTGCGCCCGCGGCGGGCCCGGCTGCGCGGGCCCCGGGACGTGGCCCCGGCACCGAAGAACGCATCCATGATGTCGCTGAACGGGAACCCGGCGCCGAACCCGGCACCCCCTGGCGCACCGCCAGTCGGTGCGAACGGGTCGGCGCCCAGGTCGTACATCTGCCGCTTCTCCGGGTCGGAGAGGACCTCGTAGGCCTGGTTGATCTCCTTGAAGCGCTCCTGGGTCGCCGGGTCCGGATTCACGTCCGGGTGCAGCTCGCGGGCGAGCCGCCGGTACGCCTTCTTGATCTCATCAGGCTGGGCGTCACGGCGGACGCCGAGAATTCCGTAGTAATCGTTGGCCACTAGGACCCCGCCAGGATCTGGCCGACGTATCGTGCCACCGCGCGCACCGCTCCCATCGCCGTCGGGTAGTCCATTCGTGTCGGGCCGAGCACGCCCAACCTCGCCAGTGCCTGGTCGCCGGTCCCGTAACCAGCCGCCACCAGGGACGTGCTGCGCAGCCCTTCGACCGGGTTCTCCGCGCCGATCCGGACCGTCAGCGAGGAATGATCACCCGTCTCGCCCAGCAGCCGCATGAGCACCACCTGCTCTTCCAGCGACTCCAGGACCTCCCGCAGGCCTTTGGAGAAATCGGTGGCGGTCAGGTTGGCTGCCCCGCCGACGACGACCCGCTCCTCATGCCGCTCAATCAGGCTATCCAGGATCACCGAGAAGACCGCCGTGGCGTTCGGCCGCTCGTCAGGCGTGACCCGCTGCGGCAACTCCGCGACGACCGACGCTACCTCGGCCAGCATCCGCCCGTCGAGGCAGGCATTGAGCACAGCACGCAACTGCGTGACCGCGTCCTCTTCGATGGGGTCGGGCAGTTCGACACCGCGCTGCTCGACCCGTCCGGTGTCGGTGATCAGCACCAGCAGCAGCCGTTTGGATGCCAGCGGCACCAGTTCCACGTGCCGGATGGATGACCGGGTCAGGGACGGGTACTGAACGACCGCTACCTGCCTGGTCAGCTGGGCCAGCAGCCGGACGGTGCGCGTCACGACGTCATCGAGGTCGTAGGCGCCGGCCAGGAACGTCTCGATAGCGCGCCGTTCCGCTGGCGAGAGCGGCTTCACACCGGACAGCCGGTCCACGAAAAGCCGGTACCCCTTGTCCGTGGGAACCCGGCCCGCGCTGGTGTGCGGCTGCACGATGTAGCCCTGCTCCTCCAGCACCGCCATGTCGTTGCGGATCGTCGCCGGGGAGACGTCCAGGTTGTGCCGGTCAACCAAGGACTTGGAGCCGACGGGTTCCGTGGTGGACACGTAGTCCTCCACGATGGCACGCAGCACGGCGAGCTTCCTGTCGTCGAGCAACGAGACCACCTCCCTTGGCACTCCACTATCCCGAGTGCCAAGTCTAAGGCGGGTGGGGCGCCGTGACACCCAGGCAACCGCACTGGGAGCATAGCGGCTGGCGGACGATGCTCCCGACGGCCGGCTCAAGGCCGCCACGGCGCATCGCGCCCATGCCCGTATCCCGGGCCCGGCAGGAGGTGGCATGCAGCGGGACTACGGACCTGACGTCCTGGCGGACGGCGGGCGGCGCGCCAGGCGCCGGGAGCCACCCCAGGTGCCCGCCGAGCGCGGGCTGGTCGTCGAGGAAGCCGGCGGCGGCTTCTGCGGCGCCGTGGTGGCCTGTGACAAGAACGCCGTCACGCTGGAGGACAGGTTCGGCCGCCAGCGGGTGTTCCCGCTGGCCCGCGCCGGGTTCCTGCTGGAGGGCACGCCGGTCACCCTGGTCAGGCCAATGCCGGTGACCCCGCGGCCGCAGGGCCCGGCGCGGACGGCGTCCGGGTCGCTGGCCTCGCCCAGCCCGCCCGGCGGCCAGGGCAGCCGGGCGCGGGTGGCCAGGGCCAGCAGGATCTACGTGGAGGGCCGGCACGACGCCGAACTGGTCGAGAAGATCTGGGGAGACGACCTGCGTGAGATAGGCGTCGTGGTCGAGTACCTGGAAGGAGTCGATCACCTCCCGGCGATCGTGGGCAGCTTCTCCCCCGGACCGCAGCGGCGCCTGGGCGTGCTCGTCGATCACCTGGTGCCGGGTTCCAAGGAGAGCAGGATCGCGGCCGGCGTCACCGGGGCGCATGTGCTGGTGGTTGGCCACCCATTTGTCGATATTTGGCAGGCCGTGAAGCCGGGCGCGGTCGGCATCGCCGGCTGGCCCGCGATCCCACGGGGAACACCCTGGAAGGAGGGAATCCTGCAGGCACTGGGCTGGGAAGCCGACGCCGCCGCAGGCTGGAAGCGGATCCTGTCGGCCGCCCGCAGCTACGCCGACCTGGAACCAGAACTCCTCGGCCGGGTGGAAGAGCTAATCGACTTCGTCACAGCGCCGGGTACTAGCTAACGTGATGGAGGCAGCACACCACGCAGGGGAGCCTATGACCACCCACTGGCGGGGCCCGCCCGGCCCGGTTCAGCCCGCTCCGGCTCAGCATGGCCCGGTTGCGCCCGGCCCGCCGGGTCTGGCCGCCGAGGTCCCGGCGTCCCGTCGACCCAGCCACCGCGAGGTGCGCCTCGCTGAGTTCAGCTACCTCGGAGTCGCGATCGCCGGGATCTTGCCACCGCTCGCGGTCTACCTGATGAGCAGGCGGCGGTCGGCCTTCGCCCGTCAGCACGCGGCCGAGGCACTGCGAGTGGCGTTCGCCGCGGTCCTGTACGGCTTCTGCGTGGTGATCATCGCGACCATGCTGGCGCTGGACTCGGTCCAGGTCGCGGTGATCGTCGCCTCCCCGCTGGCCGTTGCGCTGTGGCTGGTCATGGTCGTGTTCCTGGTCCGCGCGGTACGCGCCGCGCGCCGGGGCGAGCGATATGAGTTCCCCAGTTGGCTCCGGGTATCGCCGCGCAGGTAGCCGATCTGCCGGTCTGTCGGCCAGCCGATCTGCCAGTCTGTCGGCCAGTCGGCCAGCCGGTCAGCCGATCTGTCGGTCTGCCGGTCAGCCGGTCAGGCCGCGGATCACCGCATCGGCGAGCAGCCGGCCCCGCCTGGTCAGCACCACCCGGCCCGCGGCGTGAGCCTCGGGCGCCGCGAGACCGTCACCGACGGCCTCCGCCGCGGCGGCCCGGCCGGCCGTGTTGAGGAGATCGAGCGGGCAGCCAGCGGCGAGCCGGGTCAGCAGCATGACCTGCTCGGTCCTGCGCTCCTGTTCCGTCAGCACCTCGCGGGCCCGGCCGGGGCTGACTCCGGCGCCCAGCCGCGCCGCGTAGGCGGCCGGATGCTTGACGTTCCACCATCGGGTGCCGGCCACGTGGCTGTGCGCCCCCGGGCCGACGCCCCACCAGTCGCCGCCGGTCCAGTACAGGACGTTGTGCCGGCAGCGGGCCTCCGGGCCTGCCGCCCAGTTGGAGATCTCATACCAGCCCAGGCCACGCGCGGCGAGCACCGCATCAGCGGCCAGATACGCGTCCGCCATCGCCTCGTCGTCCGGCACCGGAATCTCGCCCCGGTGGATCCGGGCGGCGAGCCTGGTGCCCTCCTCCACGATGAGCGCGTACGCGGAGATGTGGTCCGGGCGGGCGTCCAGCGCGGCATCCAGCGACTCCCGCCAGTCCGCGGCGCTCTCCCCTGGCGTCCCGTAGATGAGGTCCAGGCTCACGTGCTCGAACCCCGCGTCGCGCGCCCACCGGGCACACCGGGCCGGGCGGCCCGGCTCATGCACGCGGTCGAGCACGGCCAGCACGTGCGGCGCCGCGCTCTGCATCCCCAGGGAGATCCGGGTGACCCCGGCCGCGCGCAGGGCCGCCAGCGAGCGTTCGTCCACGGTCTCCGGGTTCGCCTCGACCGTCACCTCCGCGTCGGCGGCCAAGCCGAACTCGCCATCGATCGCGCGCAGGATCTCGCCCAGCCGCCCGGGCGGCAGCAGGGTCGGCGTCCCGCCGCCGAAGAACACCGTGCGCACCGGCAGGCTGACGGTGCCCAGCACGCGGCGGGCCAGCCGGATCTCCTCGATGGCCAGGCCGGGGTAGGTGTCCCTGGACACGCCGGAGCCTAGCTCGGCGGCGGTGTAGGTGTTGAAGTCGCAGTAGCCGCAGCGGGTCGAGCAGAACGGCACATGCACATACCAGCCGAACGGATGCTTCCCCAGCCCGGCCATGGCGCTGGCGGGCAGTCCGCCGTCGGCCGGGACGGGCTCGCCGGGCGGAAGGGTGCCTGGCATGTCAGCTCTCCCGGTCAGCGCGCGCAGTAGGCATGCCGGGTCAGCCGGCGGCCGGGGACCGGCCCAGGACCGACGGCGCGATCTCGTCCCAACTGGCGCCGCGCCCTTCCACCGCGAGCAACCGCCGCATCAGGTCCGCGTCGCCGTAGAAGGCGCGCATCGACTCGGCCACCGTGACCCGCTCGGCCGGCTGGTCGACCACTTCCACCGGGTCACCACGGCCGGCCGCGCCCTCCTTCAGGACGCGCAGGTAGGCACCGGGCCGCCGGGCGTCCGCGAACCGCTTCACCCAGTGTCTTTCGCCCATCCAGCCGGCGAACACCACGCAGGGCACACGCGGGGACGTGACCTGGACCAGCGCGGTGCCGAGCCGCCAGGTCTCGCCGATCAGCGCGCCGCTGATGTCGAGACCGGCCGTGGTGATGTTCTCGCCGAACATGCCATCGGGCAGCTCACGGCTGAGCCGCTCCACCCACCAGTCCAGGTCCTCGCGCGCATAGGCGTACAGGGCCTGGTCGTAGCCGCCGTGGTGCGCCTTGTCCGCCTGCTCGTCACCAGCGGCGCCGAGCCGCCCGATACGCACCGGGCCTGCGGCCGAGCGCTTGTCGATCGCGGATCGCCCGACCCGCCCGGCCCACTCCGCGTCGGTCGCCGCGCCGATGTTCACCGAGACCACCCGTGCACTCGCCATACATGCACGGTAATAGACACCCGGTGGCCGGTCGAACGGGATTCCGGCCGCCGGGCTGGTGCGGGCGGAAGGTTATCCTGGGGCCGGGTCAACCGGCAGGAGGCGACAATGGCGAGCGGGCCAGGATACGGGATGGTTGGCGGTGGCCTGAGAGCATCGGACGCCGACCGGGAACGCGCTGTGGAGGTGCTCAAGACCGGATACGCCGAGGGGCGCATGCCGAAGGACGAATACGACGCCCGGATGGGGCAGGCCTACACCGTGCCCACCCGCGCCGACCTGGAGCTGGTAACCGCCCAGCTGCCGGGCGGCGGACCTGTCCTGTACGCAACGGCCGGCCGGCGGCTCAACCAGCTGGCTGTGGCCTCGCTGGCGTGCGGAGTGGGCCAGCCGTTCACCGTGGGGCTCTCCACCATCCCGGCGATCGTGCTCGGTCACGTCGCCCGCCGCCAGATCCGCCAGACCGGGGAGGACGGCGCGGGACTGGCCCTGACCGGGCTGATACTGGGTTGGGTCGGCGCGGCGCTGATCGCTCTCGTCATCACGCTCATCGTCATTGCGGCCATCGCGTTCACGCACGCCGCTCCCGTCCGTGGATGACCTGGGCGGATGAGGCCCGCTCGCGGCTGTAGGCCGCGCTGCGGCGAGGCGGGCTGGCGGCGGTCAATCGTTAGGCTTAACGCTGGCGTTCCGGCTGCTGGGTGGACAGCGCGGCGACGAAGGCTTCCTGCGGCACCTCGACGCGGCCGATGGTCTTCATCCGGCGCTTGCCCTCCTTCTGCCGTTCGAGGAGCTTGCGCTTGCGGGTGATGTCACCGCCGTAGCACTTGGCCAGCACGTCCTTGCGGAGCGCCCGGATATTCTCCCTGGCGATGATCTTGGACCCGATGGCGGCCTGGATCGGCACCTCGAACTGCTGCCGCGGGATCAGTTCCCGCAACTTCGAGGTCATCGCGATGCCGTACTCGCGCGCCTTGTCAGCGTGCACGATCTGGCTCAACGCGTCGACCGGCTGCCCCTGCAGCAGGATGTCCACCTTGACGAGGTCCGCCTCCTGCTCGCCGTCCGGCTCGTAGTCGAGCGAGGCGTAGCCGCGGGTGCGCGACTTCAGATGGTCGAAGAAGTCGAAAATGATCTCCGCGAGCGGCATGGTATACCGGATCTCCACCCGGTCGGTGGACAGGTATTCCATGCCGAGCAGCGCGCCGCGCCTGCTCTGGCACAGCTCCATGATCGTGCCGATGTACTCGCCCGGGGCCAGGATCGTGGCCCGGACCACGGGCTCGAAGACCTTGGCCGCCTTGCCGTCGGGAAACTCGCTGGGATTCGTCACGATCAGCTCCGCACCGGAATCCAGCACCACCCGGTAGACGACGTTCGGCGCGGTCGAGATCAGCGAGAGTCCGGACTCCCGCTCCAGACGCTCCCGGACGATCTCCATGTGCAGCAGGCCGAGGAATCCGCACCGGAAGCCGAACCCGAGCGCCGTGGAGGTCTCCGGCTCGTAGACGAGCGCGGCATCGTTCAGCCGCAGCTTGTCGAGCGCGTCGCGGAGTTCCGGGTAGTCGTCCCCGTCCACCGGGTAGAGGCCCGAGAACACCATCGGCCGCGGATGGTCGTACCCGGCCAGCGGCTCCGCGGCGGGCCGGGCCGCGCTGGTCACGGTGTCGCCGACGCGGGCCTGCCGGACATCCTTCACGCCGGTGATCAGGTAGCCGACCTCGCCTGCGCCCAGGCTCTCGGACGGCGTCGGCTCGGGCGACATCATGCCCACCTCGAGCGTGTCGTGCGCCGCCCGAGTGGACATCATGAGGCTCTTCTCGCGGCGGGTCAGGCGGCCGTCGATAACGCGGACGTAGGTGACCACGCCACGGTAGGTGTCGTAGACGGAATCGAAGATCAGCGCACGGGGCGGAGCCTCCAGGTCGCCTTGCGGCGGCGGGACCTGCGCCACCACGGCGTTCAGCAACTCGCGCACTCCATCGCCAGTCTTGGCGGAGACCCGGAGCACGTCGGAGGGGGCGCAGCCGATGAGGCCGGCGAGTTCCTCGGCGTACTTGTCGGGCTGCGCGGCAGGCAGGTCGATCTTGTTCAGCACCGGGATCAGGTGCAGGCCGGCCTCCAGCGCGAGGTAGAGGTTGGCCAGAGTCTGCGCCTCGATTCCCTGGGCCGCATCGACCAGCAGGATCGCGCCCTCGCAGGCGGCCAGCGAGCGGGAGACCTCATAGGAGAAATCGACGTGGCCGGGGGTGTCGATCAGGTTCAGCACGTACTGATGGCCGTCAGTCCCGGTCCACGGCAGCCGCACCGCCTGGCTCTTGATGGTGATGCCGCGCTCGCGCTCGATGTCCATCCGGTCCAGGTACTGTGCGCGCATCTGCCGCTCGCCCACCACCCCGGTCAGCTGCAGCATGCGGTCGGCCAGCGTGGATTTGCCGTGGTCGATGTGCGCGATGATGCAGAAATTCCTGATGATGCCCATGTCGGTCTGGCCGGGGATGGGGGCCGGCTGGCCACCGCCCGGAACGGGCGCGGGTGGCCCGTGGTCCGTAACGGGCTGCTCGGGCAGTGGTGACACAGGAATCCGCCAGGTTGAGGTCGGGCTTGGGTGAGGCGGGACGATGGCTGCGACGGACGAATCCGGCGCCGTTGCCCGGCTGTCGCAGGCCTGGCTCCCGCCGTGATCCATGGTCGCATGTCGCCGGGGATGCCCGCGCCCCGGCTCCGCCTGGACGACGTGCAGTCAACGGTGGCTCGGAGCTATCGGCGACGACGACAACGCCGCGAGGCACCCTCCGGCGAGGGTGCAGCCAACACCGCGCAGCAGGTTGAAGGTCTGCGAGACACGCCTGAGTTTGAGGCCGGCCCTCCCGGTGGGCTATCCTTCGTCGTCGGCATGTATGCGCTGCGGCCCGTGCGCAGCGCTGCCGCGCGGGAGAATCCGCGTGCGGGCCGGCCACCCAGATCAGATCCCTAGCGAGGCTTCCGCGTGGCGAATATCAAGTCCCAGATCAAGCGCAACAAGCAGAACGAGAAGGCCCGGCAGCGCAACAAGGCGGTCAAGTCATCGCTGAAGACCTCGGTGCGCAAGTTCCGTGAGGCCGCGGACGCGGGTGACGCCGACGAGGCCACGCTGGCCATGCGCACCGCTGTGAGAAGCCTGGACAAGGCGGCCAGCAAAGGCGTGATCCACAAGAGGCAGGCGGCGAACCGCAAGTCCGCCATCGCCAGGCGCTGCGCTGAGCTGCAGGGCTGACCAGCCCGCTGGCCCGGTCCGCCGCTGGCTCTGTCGGCGGAAGGCCTGTGGCCGGACCCTGTCGGCGGATGCCCTGTCAGCCGCTGGCCCTGTCAGCCGCTGGCCCTGTCAGCCGCTGGCCCTGTCAGCCGCTGGCCCTGCCGACGGATGGCCGGTCAGCGCGACGCGCGGCTGGCCACGATCCGGCGGATGGCCACCTCAAGCGCGTAGCCGGGGCTCGTGCCCTCCCCCTTGACCTGGGCGTCCGCCTCCGCCACGGCGGCCAGCGCCCGCGCCACCCCCTCAGGCGACCAGCCGCGCAGTTGCTGCCGCACCTTGTCGATCTTCCACGGCGGGGCGCCGATCTCGGCGGCCAGGGCCGGACCGGCCTGCCCGCGCGGGGCGCTGCCCACCCGGCCGAGCAGCCGGACTCCCTGGGCGAGCCCGCTGGTGATCAGCACCGGGGACACGCCGACGGCCAACGCCCATCGCAACAGTTCCAGCGCCTCGCCGAGCCGCCCCTCGACCGCCCGGTCGGCCACCGTGAAACCGCTCGCCTCGGCCCGGCCCCGGTAGTACCTGGCCACCACGGACTGGTCGATCACCCCGGTGGTGTCGGCCGCGAGCTGCCCGCAGGCCGCGGCGATGTCCCGCAGGTCCGACCCGAGGGCGTCCAGCAGCGCCCGCACACCGCTCTCCTCGATGGTCCGGCCCGCCTGGCGGAATTCACCCCGCACGAACGTCATCCGGTCGGCCAGCCGGGTGATCTTCGGGCACTCGACAACCGCCGCGCCCTGCCCCGTTAGGGTGGCCAGCAACGCCTTGCCCTTTGCCCCGCCGGCATGGGTCAGCACCAGCACGACGTCCGGCGCCGGGTCCGCCGCGGCGCTGGCCAGTTCGTCGGCGACGTTCTTGGTTGCGTCCTGCACGTCATGGACCACCACGACGGTCGCGCCGCCGAACAGTGACGGCGCGGTCAACGAGGCCAGCTCGCCGGGCCTGAGCGCCGCTGCGCGCACGTCGTGCACGTCATCGGCCATCCCCGCCTGTCCTCCGCCCGTGACGCTCCTGGCGCCGGTCACGAGGCGCGCGACCGCCCGCTCGACAAGCAGTTCCTCGTCGCCGACCACGACCGTGACCGCGGTGTCGCCAGTAGTGGTGTGAGCGGCCGAACGACTCGTGACGCCTGAAGACATACCGGCCAGCATATGACGGGCGGACCGGACGGCACCGCTGGCGGCGAGGGCGGCGAGGGCGGCGAGGGCGGCGAGGGCGGCGAGGGCGGCGAGAAGAGTTATTACGAAAGCTTTTGCCGTGGGATCGGCTTCTGGGCGTTTCTTTGAGGCCCATAGGCGAGCATCTATGTGTGGCCGACGCTGAGCCGGACCAGGGGACGGCGCGGGCCCCGGGGAGCGGCGGGTGGCGCGCCCCGCGGAGGGCGCCTCCCGGGGCCAGCCTGGTGGCCCGTGTCGCCAGTAACTGGCACTGGCTGGTCCTAGGGGGCTGGACGCTGGCCTGGTTCGCCATCCTCGCCCCGGGCGGTGGCATCGCTTGGAAGTTCTTCACCGAGGGCAGCCGGCTGCTCTTCGGCCCCAGCCTGGGCAGGCTACCCCGCGGCGGCGGCCTGCACCTGTACGCGAGCCATCCGCAGCTCCAGATCGGGCCGGTGTCCTTCGCGGTCGCTCAGGTACTCCGGCACCTCGGGCCCGATCAGGGCCTGGTCGCGGCGCAGGTCGCACTGACCGCCGTGGGCCTGGTCCTGGTGCGCGCCATCGCGGGCATCGCCACCAAGGTCCGGCCGGAGCTCACCGCCCGGCCTGAGGCGTTGCGCTGGACCGTGCTGGCCGGCGGCGCTGTGTTTCTCATCGCGTGGGTCGAACTCTCCGTCGCGTACACCCACCTCGACGATGGCCTGGCGCTGGCCCTGGCCGTGCTCGCGGTGCGCGCGGCCGCCACCGGCCAGCCGGCCCTCGCGGGCCTGTGCGTCGGCCTGGCCGCGGACGCCAAGCCGTGGGCCCTTGTTTTCCTGCCTGTCCTGCTCGTCCTGCCGAGCCGGGCCCGGTGGCACGCGGTCGCCTGGGCCCTGGCGGCAGCCTGCGCTGCGTGGCTGCCATTCGTGATCGCCGACCCGGGAACCCTCACCGCGGCCGCCCACTTCACCATCTGGAACCTGCCCGCCTCGGCGCTGCGCGCGCTTGGCGTCACCGACCCGCGCACTCCCTCGTGGGACCGCCCGGCGCAGCTCGCGGTGGGCGTGGCGCTCGGCGTCATCGCCGTGGCGCGGCGGCGCTGGCCCGCGGTCATCCTGCTCGGCGTCGGGGCCCGCATCGCGCTGGACCCCGCGGTGCACGGGTACTACACCGCCGGGGTGATGGTGGGCGCGCTGCTCTGGGACATGGCGGGCGCCCGCCGGCCGTATCCGGCCTGGTGCTTCGCGTCGTTCGCCGCCCTCAACCTGGCCCCGCTGCTGACCAAGGACGCCGCGCTGCTCGGGCAGCTACGGCTGGGCCTGGTGCTGGCTTTCACCGCGGCACTGCTGCTCGGCCCGGACCGCTGGTACCGGGGGCCCGGTGACGAATGGCCCGGGAGGCGGCCCGCGGAAGGGCGGCCTGCGGAAGCCGACGCTAGTGTGGCGCCGGGCTAGTGTGGCGCTGGGCTAGTTTGGCACCGGCTCGCCACCACGCCATATGCGGTTCGGCTTGAGCCCGTATGACCAGGTGAACGCGCCTTCGTGGTCAGCATCCCAGGCGACGATGTCGGCGAACCGGCCACGCACCATCGCGCCGCGGTCCGGCGCGCGCAGCGCCTGCGCTCCGCCCAGCGTGGCCGCGCGCAGCGCCTCGGTCACGCTCATCCCGAACTGGTCGATGGCGAGGGCGATGACGAGCGGCATCGACGTCATCCCGTTCCCGCCGGGCGTGTGATCGGTGCCCAGGGCGACCGCGACGCCCTTATCGAGAAGCGCGCGAACCGGCGGCGTCTTGCCCGTCTGCAGCGAGGTGCCCGGACACACGACGGCGGCCACACCGGCCTGGGCCAGCGCCGCAACGTCCTCGTCACCCGCCTCGAGCAGCACGTCCGCGGACGCACAGCCGATCTCGGCGGCCAGCCGCGCCGCCCCGGTGCGGGACTCGCCGCACGCGTGCAGCCGGGGCAGCAGTCCGACCTGCCGCCCGGCGTGCAGCACCCAGCGCGCCTCCCGCTCGGTGAACCGTCCCTCTTCGCAGTAGACGTCCACGCTGTCGGCACCGGCCGCGGCCGCGTCGGCGCACCAGGCGCCGACCGCGTCCACGTAGTCGTGGCGGCGGCCGAAGTACTCGGGCGGGATCGCGTGCGCCGCGAGGAACGTCACGTGCACTCGCGGCATGTTCGGCTCGCCCTCCAGCGAGCGCAGCAGCCGCACATCGGCAAGTTCCCCGTCGCGGGTCAGGTGGTAGCCGGTCTTCGCCTCGATGGTGGTGGTCCCGGACATGAGCCACTGGTGCAGCCGTTCCCGCACCCCATTGCAGAGCGTCCACGGGTCCGTGCCGCGGGTGACGGTGACCGTCGAGGCCATGCCGCCGCCCGCCGCGGCGATCTCGTTCGGCGAGGATCCGCCCGACCGCATGGCCAGCTCCGCCCAGCGGTTGCCCGCATAGACCGGGTGCGTGTGGGCATCGATCAGCCCGGGGGTGACCAGGGCGCCGCCAAGGTTCTCGACGTGGTCGACATCGACGATGTCCTCCACCACGCCGGGCAGGCTGGCGGGCAGCTCGGAGGCCCGCCCGACCCACGCGATGCGCTCGTTGTGGGTCAGGATGGCCGCGTTGCTCCACACCTCGGACCCTGTCCAGAGGCGGCCGATGTTGGTGAGCAGGCGGACGGTCACCGCGCGGCTCTCCATCCTGCAGGCCATCCCGCACGCGGCCGTCCCGCAGGCGTGCGCTGAGCCATGCTCACATTCGTCATGCGCGGTCACCTGCCATAGCTCGTGCCTACTGGATGGGCCCCGCAGATGACCCGGTAACTCGGCCGGTAACGAGGCCTGGCTATTAGGTCCTACGAGGATGCGGCAACCAACATATCGGTTCAGTCACGGTATTGCACTACAGGGTCCCTGTACAGGTTGTATACGGAGAACTCAGGCCCGAAATCGCGGACCTTTCCCCGGGATCAACCGTCCGTATCCAATCCGGGCCGCCGCCACTGCACAGCGTGACTGCGGCCGGGACTCCCGGGGCCGCCGCAATCGCCGCCCAGCACAGGCCTCACGTCCCTAGACGCCAGTCGTAGCATGCCCGCACACGGCGCGAAGAGGCCCGGCAGGACCAGCGAACGCCTGTCCGAAATCCATCACGATACATAACGATCTGATCGCACAGCGCGACATAGATCTCCGGGGCCCCGGAGCGGATCGATGATCAACATACCGGTAAATGCGCGTGCAATCCATTGCATAAATCAGTTAAGCCTAAACGGGCGGGAGACATTTTCGGTTCATCGTACTAAAGAGTAATTTAATCCATGCCCGGCGGATGCCGGCAAAAGCCCAGCTCACCCAGGAGCCGGAACCGAGATCCCGTCGATCTCCGCGGCCCAGTCCGGCGGCAGGCGCGATCAGCTAGGAACCGAGATGCCGTCGATCTCCGCGGCCCAGTCCGGCGGCAGGCGCGATCAGCTAGGAACCGAGATGCCGTCGATCT
>Ga0137392_10000673_pt1 | contig 18522 bp, 21 predicted proteins | sample 15con2h34AmetaG_FD_101394 | JGI IMG/M metagenome (GOLD analysis project Ga0137392, IMG submission 101394) | Vadose zone soil microbial communities from Angelo Coast Range Reserve, California, USA - 15con2h3.4A metaG | ecosystem: Environmental > Terrestrial > Soil > Vadose zone > Saprolite... | reverse complement strand
TCCAGGGAACAACGATGGACCAGGCTTCGACGCAGCGATGGCGATAGATGCGTTCCTCGAGCGGGGCGATTTTCAGGATTTCGTCCATGGTGAACTTGCGGGGCTTTTTGACTTCGCCCTCGACAGAGACAGACCAGGAGGAGGTGTTGAAGTTTTTGGAATTCTTCGCCGGATCGCCTTTTTCGGTTCCGAATTCGTAGAAATTGTTGTAGTGAGTCACGTCTTCAAAGGTATTTTGTTTTTCGGTAGTACTGAACGGACTCTTCATGAGACCTGTGAATTTTGTCGCGGCAAATGCAGTCTGGGAGGGTGCGGCGAGCTCGAACAGTCGCTTGCCGACCAGGGCGGTCCCGCCGACGATGCCCAGGGCGCGGAGGAACTTCCGCCGATCCAGGTACACGGACCTGGGCGTCACATCGGCGTAAGTCAAATCTGAAGTGCGGATCAACATCTCTTTCCTCCGAAATCTCCCCGGACGGTTCAGCTTCCTTATCATCTTACGTAAATCTAATTTGCTTGGATGCGGGAAATTAGCCGGACGACCTTCTATGCCTTCGGACAAGGTACTGCCCGGTGTCCGTGCTCCTACAATGGGAGTCGCGGGTTGCGAAAAAGTTACAGACAGAATTGGGTTGCCAGGCTGGCAGGAGCCGCGATTATTCGCGAGATGCGTGGCGGGGCCGATTTGTTTGAAATTCAGGATGCGCCAATTCTCCCTGCGCTCTGCTATGTTTATGTCCTCGTTTGCGCTGTCCGCGGGCCGCGGCGGAGTGCCATTGTTGTGTGGGCCTCGCGGCAAGACTAGATCCACGAATACGAGGCTTGCTCGAATGCCCGATGCCGTGAACCCCGGAACCCGGACGATTGGAGTGGATGTCGGCGGTACGAAAGTGGCCGCGGGTTTTGTCGATGCGCAGGGCGAAATCGCGCAGCATACGCGTACCGCTATGAATCCCCGCGGCAGTGCGGAGGAAGGCCTCGCCGCCGTAACGAACGCGATTGACGCGCTGCTGAAGATGGCGCCCGAGGCGCACGGCGGTGTGCAGCGCATTGGGATTTGCGCCCCCGGGCCGCTCGATCCGCAGACCGGAGTGGTGCTGAATCCGCCCAACGTGCCGTGCTGGCGTAATTTTCCGCTGGCGGGGGAAATCGCTCGCCGGTATGGCGGCTTCGTAAGAATCGACAACGATGCCAACGCCGCCGGGCTTGCCGAAGGATTGTGGGGCGCGGGGCGCGGCTACAAGAATGTGTTTTACGCCGGCATCGGCACGGGGATCGGGACCGGCATTCTGTTTGATGGACGGATTTATTACGGGCGCACGGGCGCGGCCGCCGAAGGCGGGCATGTCATCATCGATTACAAGGGACCTCGCTGCGGATGCGGCAAGAGGGGATGTATCGAGGCGCTGGCCTCGGGCACAGCGATCGGCAAAAAGGCGCGGGCAAAGCTCGCGGAAAAAGGAGGATCCTCGGCGGTGATGCTGGAGCTGGCGGGTGGAAACGTCGAGGCTATCAATAGCGAGATTGTGGGACGGGCCTACACCGCAGGTGATCCGCTCGCCAAAGAAATTCTGCTGGAAACCGTTGAACTGCTGGCCATTTGGCTGGGAAACATCGTGGACCTACTGGAACCCGACGTCATGATCCTCGGCGGCGGCGTGGCGACCATGTTGAGCCCGCTCTTTGACGAAATCCGCGACCGCTTGCCGACCTGGTGCGTGAATGCGCGCTGCCGGGAGATCCGGCTGGTGCCGGCGCGCTACGGCGAGAATTCTGGAATCGCGGGCGGCGCCGCACTCTGCGCCGCTCCCATGCCAGCCTAATCAGGGGTACCGCCGACAGGACACTCTTGCGGGGAATTGGATCGACTAAATACCACCGGTTTGGTCTGCTTTCATATTCGTCCCGCCGTTCCACCTGGCCTTGGAGCCATCCAGCCGGGCTCGGCGACCATTCGCTGCAAAGGGTTTGGAACAAAGTGTAGCGTACGGCTAAGCTCCGCACAGTTGAAAGTAATTTGCAACTAATGTAGTGTTTTTATAGTCGGCGGGGGTTTGGTTTGCTCTTCAGATGCAAATAGATTGCAAAAAAACGGACGCGGAACCCACGGGCGGGAACGAAGGCGGCGGCGTCCTTACTTCGACAGTTGTTGAGCCCCTCGAAATTCCCGCAAAATTGTGCGCGACCAAGAGTCGGCGTCCCTGGGTGCGACGTGTGCATGCCGGGCTGGGAATCATCTCGGCATTGAACCTGTTTGTTTTGATCACGACAGGATTTCTGCTGCAACACAGTACGCTGCTAAAGCTGGATGAGCACAGTTTGACGCGAAAGATTCTTCCTTCGGGGTATCGGCCCCAAGATGATGGAAGCGGGGTGCGGGCTGACATTGTTGTGGCCGATGTGCACTCCGGAAGGATGTTCGGGGTAGGGGGAGCGTTGTTCCTGGATGCGGTAACGCTCGTCTGGCTGGTGATGCTGGCGACGGGAGTGGCGATGTACCTCTTCAAGCAGCGGGCCCATGGGAAGGCGCCGGATCGAGGCGCGTGCGAGGAATGTCCGGAAGAAAACGACTGAGGAACTAGGCTGCCAAGGGCGGCTGAGGGAGCGGGGACGTGCACGGTTTCTAGTTGCAAATACTTTGCATTTAGCCACGATGGTTGACCTCGCAGGGCGCTGGCAACCGCTCAAGTGCGCGGGCGGAAGTTCAAAGGTTTTTGGAGTAACGGCCTGCCGCGGCAGCGGCGGAGGCCGGGTTCACAATCTTATGGAGGGTCGGATGGCCACACGCAACTGCGCTGCAGCGGGGGTATTCGCAGGAGAAGAAAATTATCTGTGCAAGAGAAGTTGGACAGCAGAGCTTCGCGTGCGCGCAGGCTTGGCCCTTACGCTGACTCTTCTGCCTTGCTTTACGAGTTCCAGCGGCGTCCTGGCGGCTCAACAAAAGACCAGCGGGGAATCCGCGCAAGAACAGAATGCGGTCTCGAAGGAAGTTGACCAATTGCGGAAAGAGGTCCGTGAGCTGCGGGAGGACTTGAAGCGCCTGCACGCCATGCTTGAGTCGCGTGCCACAGGATCTGAAAGCGCAAGTGCGCCAGGGCCACAGCCGGGCGAAGCCTTGCAACCGGCAGTTGCGCCCGCGGGCGTTGTTGCACAAGCCGCGAAACCGGCACCTGGAGAGACCGGTGTGCCACAGTACACTGGAAGATCCGACGACCCGGGTGTCGCCATGGCAACCAAAGCCCACGGCGGCGACTTGTCCGGGACGGGAAATCTTTTGCGCACGGAGCGCGTGACCGTCGGAGGTTATGGTGATTTCCAGTTTCGAACGGCTTCGCTATCCGAGCGCGCGGACGGCGGAGGAACATCGACGTTTCAGAGCACGCGCTTGGTCCTCGGTATCGGAGCGGTGCTGTCACAAAAACAAAACATCGTGTTCAATTCCGAAATCGAATACGAACTGGGGTCGCACGAAATTGATATCGAGCAGGCTTTTTTGGATTGGAGAGTTCGGCCGGAGTTGAGTTTCCGCGGCGGAATTATCGTGCCTGCACTGGGACGCTTTAATACCTACCACGATTCGAATTTGAATATCACCACACTGCGGCCACTGCTCAACCAATTCATCGTGCCGACGGCGTATCGGGATGCGGGCATCGGCGTTCGAGGTGTGTTCCGGCTGCCGCGGGAGATGAAGCTGTTCTACGAAGCGGACGTGCTCAACGGGATGCAGTCGAAGAATGCAGATGGCGAACCGACGCCCTTCTCGCGGCTGTTGGGACAGGCTTCGGCTGCCGAACCAGGGTTGATCGCGTTTCAGGCAACGCGCAACAGCAAAGCAGTTGCTGGGCGAATTGGGTTCTCACCGTTCCTCGGGCTGGAATTTGGTGTTTCCAGCTACGCCGGGAAATTCACCAATGCGGGTGATCCGCAAAAGTCTGCGACGATTGTCATGTTCGACGCAGCCTATCAGCATGGCCCGTTCGTGCTGAACGGAGAATACGGCCGCTCGAACATTGTTGGCGTGGGAATTCTTCGGCAAAGCGCGGCCCCGCCCCCCGTCAATCCGAATGATCCGCAGACGATCGCGGCTTTGTCTGATTATGTGGCGCAAACGACGCCGGGGCAGGATGCTTTCTACGTTGAGTCAGGATACAAGTTTTTTAGAGGCCTCTTCCGAAACCGGGAATTATTTGACGAAGGCGCGTACGTGATGCCGGTGGTGCGCTTCGAAACCGTTCGGCGTGACCGCACGTTATCCAACTTTTACTTAAACCAAAGTAGAACGACACTTGGTTTCAACATTGCGCCTTCACCGAGTGTTATTTTCAAGCTGAACTACATCTTGAACCATACGTTCGGGTCCGTGCCAAATATTGCCGGGGGCATCGGCGGAGCGGACTTCGGAAAAAATCCCTTGCCGCATCTGGACTATGGGAAGAACGGGTTCACGGGTTCCGTGGCTTATGTTTTCTAGAATACACTTCACGCTGGGAGCCACTCCCACACGAGTCTTTTGCGCATGCTAACTGTTCATTCCAAACGAGCGGCATGGCTGACGGCTTCTGCAGTGATGGCGGCAAGCGCAGTGCCTGCCGCGGGAGAGGTCTACCTGAACGAAGCACAGGCGCTGGCGATCGTCCTGGGTGAAAGAGCAGTCGTGCGGAAGGAGCAAAAGACTCTCGACGAAGCACTGAGGACCAAACTGGAGCGTTCCAGCAATCTTCGCTTTCCGGAGGCCTCGTATACCTTTTTTATTGCCGGGCAAGCCGGACAGGCCGAAAAGTACGCGATCCAGATGAATGAAATCGGCAAGACCGAGCCGATCACGTTCATGGTCGGAATCAGTCCGGAGGGCAAGGTCGCGGAAGTGGTGATCATGATTTTCCGCGAAAACCGCGGCTGGGAGGTGAAAGAGAAGCGTTTTCTAAATCAGTTTCGCGGCAAGACGCTACGCGCCTCCATCCGCGTCGACGAGGACATCATCAACTATACGGGCGCAACGCTGAGTTCGAAAGCCGTAGCGCGCGGCGTCAAGCGAGCTCTTTTTCTGTTCGATGCTTTTTATCCCGGTGAAGCTCGCTACAAATTGGTGCCCGCAAGCCAGTTCGCGCTGCCACTTTCCATGTCCCCGGTCCTAACATCGGCGGATTCCCAAGGGAGTTTGGACCTGTACCGCCAGAGCCGGTATGCCATGGGAAGTATTTGCGAAATTCGTCTTTGGTGCCGTTCCGCCGATGAAGCGCACCGCGCCTTCGCGATTGGATTCGGCGAGGTTGGTCGAATTGAACGCGTATTCAGCGCCTACCGCGACGACAGTGAACTCGCCTCGGTGAATCGGAATGCGGGAAGCGGGCCGGTGCAGGTGAGCGAAGAATTTCTTGATCTGACGCAGTATGCAGTTCGATCCTGGTGGCAGTATGGCGGTTCCGTCGATGTGACCGTGGGCTCGCTCATGAGCGCGTGGGGCTTCCGGGAAGGCCAACCCCGCATGCCTTCTCGAGCAGAACTTCTTGAAGCGCAAGAGCTGGTAGGCTGCAACAAGTTGAGACTCGATCGGCGCATTCGAACGGTACGGTTTCTTAGGCAAGGGATGCAGCTTGATTTTGGAGGTCTGGCAAAAGGTCATGCGGCCAAGCGGGTCGCGCGCGTATTGCAGAAGCAGGGGATCACCGCGGCGCTTGTAAATTTGGGAGGGAGTTCACTGTGCGCGTCGGAAGTCATTCCGCCGGCGACCGCGCAGGATCGCTCGAACGAAACCGAGCTTGCCTTTGGAGAATGGCCGATCGGCATTATCCACCCGGGCGACGCAACGCAATGTCATGTGCATCTCTTACTCAAGCCGGGATGGTCTCTCTCCACTTCCGGTACTTCTGAACGGCACTTCGAGATCGGCGGGCAGAAATTGAGCCACATCCTTGACCCGCGTACGGGCTGGCCTATCAGCGGAGTTCGCTCCGTCACCGCCGTCGCACGGTCTGGCCGGCGCAGCGAAGCCCTTTCCAAGCATTTGCTCTCACTGTCACCTCGAGAGCGCGCCGCAATGGCGCACCGCTTCAAAGAGTTCGATTGGGCGCATCTTGAAGAGTCGCAGGCCGGTGCTCTTGCGATAGACCTGAATTCTCATCGCACTACGCGCTTCGCCACTTCCACCCAACAATTGTGATCAGTTCCGGCCTCCCTCATCCTGTTTCCCCCGCCGCCTCAAGATCGCGTGGCCTCCATTCATAGCAGAGTGCCCCGGAGGATGACCAGCGCAACCATGAAATAGATGCAGAGCCCGGTCACATCCACGAGGGTAGCTACGAAAGGAGCCGAGCTCGCGGCGGGGTCAAATCCCAGACGACGAAGCACGAACGGCAGCATGCTTCCCGCCAGCGTTCCGAACATGACCACTCCGATAAGGCTGGCCCAGACCGTAATTCCCAGCAAAACATAGTGCTGCCCATAATTGGTGAGGTGGAGATGCTGCCAGGCGACAATCCGGAAGAAGCCGATCACGCCGAGAAAGGAGCCTAGTGCGAGTCCGGAAATGAGCTCGCGCCTGAATACTCGGAACCAATCACGCAGACTCAATTCCCGGAGCGCCAAAGCGCGGATAATCAAGGAAGCCGCTTGCGAGCCAGAATTGCCACCACTGCTGATGATCAGTGGAACAAACAGCGCCAGGACCACGGCGCGGGCGATCTCCTGCTCAAAGAAACTCATCGCGGTAGCCGTGAGCATCTCGCCTAAAAAGAGCGCCGATAACCAACCGCCGCGCTTGCGAATCATGGACCACAGTCCCACTTGCATGTAGGGGGCTTCGAGGGCTTCCGAGCCGCCCAGTTTCTGGATGTCTTCGGTGGCTTCCGATTCCGCGATATCGAGCATATCGTCGGCGGTGACAATGCCAAGCATGTTCCCGAGCGCATCGGTGACCGGGAGGGCTACGCGGTCGTATTTCTCAAACAGCTCAAGAGCGCGTTCCCGGTCATCCGTCGCGAGCAGTGAGACGAGCGGAGGGTCGGCGATGGCTGTGACCACCGTTTGGGGATCTGCGAGAACCAAGGAACCCAGGCGCACGTCTTCCAACAACTTTCCATTCTCATCGAGAATATAGATGACATTGAGCGTCTCCATTCCGCGTCCTACTTTGCGAATGTGCTCTAAAGCCTGCGAGGCCGTAATCTCCGGGCGAATGGCCACATAGTCGGGCGTCATATAGCGCCCGACGCTGTGCTCCGGATAGCCCAGAAGCTGACGCGCGTTCTTCAGTTCTTCGGGAGAAAGAACTTCCAACAGCTGCCGGGTCACGGTGGCGGGCAATTCCTCAAAGAAGCGCGTGCGGTCATCGGGAGGCATCCCATCCAGGACGCTTTTCACCTCGTCGGTGGAGAGGGCCCGAAGCAACTCCTTCTGCCGGTGGGCTGGAAGATAGGAAAACACCTGAGCCGCCTGGTCGCGTGACAGGAGGCGGAAGACAACCGCCTGCTCCTTCGCATGGATTTGCCCCATTGCTTCCGCGATATCGGAGGAATGCGTGGCCCTCAATCTGGCGCGCAATTCCTCCCAGCGCTGGCTGTGAATCAGATCTTCCCATATCGATGAAGTCGCTGTTTCGATCATGTGTTTTTCTCTCGAGAAAAGTTATTCGATGATTTCTTGTCTTCCATTGTCCTCTAATGCAAGCGCGGCGGAACCGCAATACAGTATTTATACGGTCTTGACGATCATCTCTTCTAGGAATTAATAAGCGCTATGCAAGAAGGGCGGTTCGTTCCTTCCGGTGGCCTCTTTGAAGGGGAGAAGCCGGGATGGATGGTGGCCCACAAAGCGGAGTGCCCATTCGCGGCAGTGAATGACTACTTGCTTTCTATATACCTCAATGGTACAACAGCGGCATGATAATTGGCGATCGTCTTCGCACCCTCCGCGAAGATAAGAAACTCTCTCAGGGCGACATCGAAAAGCGCACGGGCCTGCTGCGATGCTACATTTCCCGCGTCGAGAATGGTCACACCGTTCCCGCCATCGAAACGCTGGAGAAAATGGCGCGCGCTTTCAACGTCCCACTCTATCAACTATTTTATGACGGGGAAGAACCGCCGGCGCTGCCGGATCTGCTCAAGCAGAAGTCCTCTGAGGAACCCGCTTGGGGCAGTTCTGGCAAAGAGGCGCGGTATCTAAAAAAGCTCCGTGGTCTGTTGGCCAAGACTGACGAGGAAAAGCGCAAGCTCGTGTTGTACATGGTCCAGAAAATGGTCCGTCACTAGAGGTCTTTCGCCACAGCCACCCCCCACTTGCAATCTACATTATATCTATATAATATATAGATATGCTCCGCTTCGATTGGGACGAGAGGAAAAATAGAGGCAATCGGACGAAGCATGGAGTGTGGTTTGAACAAGCTCAGAGCGCCTTCCGCGATCCGAATGCGCGCCTCTTCCATGACCCAGAACACTCAGAGGAAGAGGATCGGTTTATCCTCATCGGAGTGAGTTCAACGGCAAGACCTCTCGTCGTCGTTCACTGCTATAAGGAATCCGATTCAGTGATTCGGATCATTTCCGCGCGGAAGGCAACCAAGAAGGAGATTAGATTTTATGAAGAAGGAATATGATTTTTCCAAGATGAAAGAGCTCAAGAACCCGTACGTGAGCAAGAAACAAGCCGTGGGGATCAACTTGAGTCCGGAAGTCGTGGACTATTTCAAGGGGCTGGCGGATGAGACAGGACTTCCTTATCAGAAGTTAATCGACCTTTATCTTCTCGACTGCGCGAAAAAGCGAAAAAAACTGATGATGAAGTGGGTAGCGTAGAGTCTGTAAACTGGCCGCTAACTCGCAGAATGCGTTAGAATCGAAAACGGAGGAGTGGGTGAGCGGTTGAAACCGGCGGTCTTGAAAACGTTCCCACCTCTTTCGTCCCACGTCTCCTCAGTCGGTTAGTAGCCACCATCGTCATCGGGTCAATCGGCGATATTCGGGCACGTTCGGTTGCGAGTATGCAACTGAGTGTGCAACTCGTCCACACCTTTGGGTCGGCTCGCCGCCGGCGCCACTCGTAGCGAACTCCTGCGCTAACTATCCTCTAACTCGGTGGAGTTTCGGAGTTTCGTCAATCTGCCGAACCGAAAAGCATAGTCTCGGAAACCCTTGAAGGGTGATGTTATATGCGATATCATGAGTTTTGCGCCTCGTACTCGATACTGATGTGCTCGTTGCCGCGACACGCAGCCGTTCGGGAGCTTCATGGCAGCTAGTAGATCGCGCGTTGGCCAGAGAGTTTACGCTGTTATTGACTGTCCCTCTCGTTCTCGAGTACGAGGCAGTGTTGAGACGCGAAGAACATAGAAAAGTGCATGGTCTTACCATGCCGCAACTCGATGAGGTAATCAATTCACTCGTTAGGGTTGCCGAACCGGTGCGAATCAGTTTTTTATGGCGACCTTTTCTGACTGATCCGCGGGACGATATGGTTTTAGAAGCGGCCGTTAACGGTCAGGCCGATCTCCTGGTTACGTTCAACCAAAAGGATTTCGTGGCCGCAGCGAAGGGCTTTGCCCACGAGACATTGCGTCCTTCCGAGGCGCTCAATCGATTACGCGGGGAAACGAAACGGTGAAAATGCGGAGCAAGGTTATGAGACAAAGTAGCTTTCCGTTGCGGTTGGCTTCTTCCTTGCAGGAGGAAGCTCGCAAAACGGCCAAGAGCGAGGGGATATCCCTCAATCAGCTTATCAATCTAGCGGTTGCAGAGAAGATTTCCGCCTTGCGTACGGAAGAATTTTTTCGTGAGCGAGGAGCCCGTGCCCGCCCAAACAAAGCTCGCAAGATATTGAAGCGCGCAGGGAATGAACCCCCACGAGAAGGCGACGAAATTCTGTAGATCGTTACCAAATGCGCGCGTATTTCTCCAGATGCCTCTTGCGACCGCCTCGAAGGGAACACTTACGCCCCGTTGGATCGCCTGACACAGAAGTGTTAATAAATTGTGTGGCAACGAATAAGGTCGCAAAGCGCTGGACCATATCATCATGAAATTGCCGTCTTTCAGATATCGAAAATGATAACGCGGAGAAACGTTTTGGTTGTGACTGGTCTCGAAGTCCTGATTTTCTTGCTACCTACTGAGGGTAAGGTGGAAGGGCTTGGGATCGGATATTGGGATGGAGTGAGGCTACGGCTCGCGAGCGGCAACTACTGGGCAAGAGCGATACTCTGCGGAATCGGAGCAGCCATGCTTGTGATTGCTCTCGATATTCTTGCGCGTTATCTCCAAAAGTTTGTGGATCCACCTTCCAAAAGTGATGGGGCGGGAGGCCCAGACAAGAACTCCTTGGCCTAAAGAATGCAACCGTAGCTGCTACCTGGCGTGCCAGCGATTATCAATTCTTTCGAAGATGAAGGCAGCACCTTCGAGCCCGTCTTTCAGTACCCGGTGCCTACGACCTTCATGTGCCCCTCGATGTAGGAGTCGGGTCGTAGCCAGGCTTCATATCGAACCAAAATGCGGGTACCCTCGCGACCGATGAGCATCCACAGGCCATGCATATATCCGAGCTTTGCAAACAGGCTAAAGACGGTCGGGACGTCGTTCGTGTTGGGTGCAGTCAGATCGTCGTATCGCTTGCCAATCAGCTCTTCACGTTGATACCCAACAAGTTGGCAGAAACTGTCCGAAACTTCGACGTACTTTCTGTCGCTGTCTACCACCGCGATGTACTGAGGTTCCACTTCAACTTGCGGAGATAATTCAGCCTTTAATTCTTGCCGAAGGGATCTAACAATACCCCAAGTCCAATCGGGACATTCTGCCTGGGATTCGTGCCGAACAAGGCGAGGCGGGGTATACGGCTTTCTTTTTGACATAGCAGTGGATACCTCCTTGCTTCGTGTCTCTCCTAGTGTGAAACGTTCGAGCGTTTGCTTTCCAGTACGATTCGGATCGCGCGGCTGAGGCCCTTCGCACCATACGGTTTTTGCAGAACCGATGCACCCTTCTCCACCGAGGAAGTCAGAGATGCTGTCTCGGCCGTGTAGCCGGTGGTAAAAACCACTCCAAGACCGGGTCGAACGGCCGACATTTCCAAGTACGCATCGGGGCCGCTCATGCCAGGCATCACCACGTCCATCACAACCAGATCTATTCGGTCGGAATTATTCTTGAAAAGTTCGACGGCTTCTATGCCGTTGCACGCGAGAATTACACGATAGCCAAGCGCTCCCAGCGTTTCCTGGGCCAACTCGCGAAGGCTCTCGTGATCTTCGGCTAACAGGATTGTTTCGGTGCCCCTTTGAGGCTGTTCGTCAGGCTCGGCCTTAGGCGGTTCAGGAGAACCGCTGTCGCCGGGCAGATAAACTCGAAACGTTGTACCTTTTCCAGGCTCGCTGTATACATTGATGAATCCGCCGTGCTGTTTCACGATTCCAAACACAGTTGCCAAGCCAAGCCCCGTGCCCTTGCCAATCTCCTTGGTAGTGAAAAAAGGTTCGAAGATACGGTCGATGGTTGCGGCGTCCATCCCCATGCCCGTGTCGGATACCGAGAGCAAGACATAGCTCCCCGGCCGCACGTAGTAGGTATGAAGGCGACAGTAGTCTTCGTCGATGTCGACGTTTTCGGTCTCGACCACGAGTCGTCCGCCCTTCGGCATGGCATCTCGCGCATTCAGACAGAGGTTCATAAGCACTTGGTCGATCTGGACAGGGTCGACCAGCGTGACGCGAAGGTTCGCTGCAGGATGGAGACGGACCTCTATGTCTTCTCCAATCACTCTTCGCAGGAGGCTTATTCCCTCCTCGACCAGTTTGCTGAGGTCGATCCTTCGAGGTTGCAGGACTTGCCGGCGCGCGAAGGCCAGGAGCTGGGAAGTCAATCCCGCAGCCCGCTGAGCTTGCTCGCAAATCCTCCGGAGACGATCCTGGAGACGCGTACCGGGTTGTGCTTCCTTATATTCCAGTTCGGCCCATCCCAGAATTGCACAGATTACGTTATTGAAATCATGCGCTATGCCACCGGCCAGCCGTCCGATGGCTTCGAATTTCTGCAACTGCTGCACCTGCCGTTCCAAGTGCTTGCGTTCCCGGCGCTGCTCCACGTCTCGGAGTTCACGCTGAACAGCGGGAACCAGCCGCTTCAAATTGCTCTTCATGACGTAGTCCTGCGCGCCCTCTTTCAGCGCAGCTACTGCGGCTTCCTCGCCCATGGTTCCTGAGACGAAAATGAAGGGCACCTCGGACCCTTTTGTCCTCAAAAGATTCAGCGCGCTGGTTCCGGAGAAATGGGGCATCGAATGATCGGAAATAACGATGTCCCACTCCTGCTTACTCAAAGCAGAGTTCATGGCTGAAAGAGAATCCACCCGTTCATGACTTACGTCGTAGCCACCGCGTTGTAATTCTCGAAGAAGCAGCGCGGTATCGTCTTGCGAATCCTCAACGATCAATACCCGAAGGGGAATGTTCATCATGATCTCCTGACCGGCGGAGCCTCGTTGAGAATCAGCCAGTACAAGCCGAGCTGGCGAACGGCGTCGATGAATTGACTGAAGTCAACCGGTTTGCGGACATAACTGTTCGCGCCCAAATCGTAACCTTTGATCCGGTCTTGCTCCTCAGTCGAGGAGGTTAGAATGACCACCGGGAGGAGCTTTGTCCGTTGATCCGCACGCAGGCGCCGCAGGACTTCCAAGCCATCCACCTTCGGGAGCTTCAGGTCCAAGAGAACTACCTGCGGTATAAAATCCGTGTTCCGGCCGGCGAACTTCCCGGTGCCAAAGAGATACTCAAGAGCTTCAGCGCCATCGTGCGCGACTACCACGTCATTCTTGATATTGTTCTTCTTCAGGGCCCGCAGCGTGAGTGCTTCGTCGTCCGCGTTGTCTTCAACCAACAAAATCGCCTTATTTTCCATGACCCTCTCCATGAATAAACCCCATTACAACGTAAAATAAAACGCCGCGCCCTTCTCGACCTCTCCTTCAGCCCATATCTGCCCACCATGTCTGTGTATGATCCGTTGCACCGTTGCCAAGCCGATACCAGTACCGGGGAACTCCGTTGCCCCATGGAGCCTCTGAAAAGCGCCGAAGAGACGGTCGGCGTAGGCAGGGTCGAATCCGGCGCCGTTATCACGAACGAAATAGGCCGTGCTCCCGTTGCGATGCATTTTGCCAAACTCCACGCGCGCGGACGCACGCTTCGATGTGAACTTGCAAGCATTTCCCAGCAGGTTTTCGAGGACGACTCCCAATAGACGCGGGTCCGCATTCGCTTCAAGCCCATCTTCGATCCGGAACTCAATCGGGCGCTTCGCATGAGCCTCCTGAAGGCTCTCGACAACCGAATGAGCGAGGGTGCTGATGTTGAATCTTTCCTTGCGGATCTCGGCACGCGTCATACGGGAGAGATTCAGGAGGTCGTCAATCAGCATTCCCATGCGCTGGGTTGCGGCCCGGATGCGTTGAAGATGTTCTTTTCCTTGATCATCGAGCCGCTCAGCATAGTCTTCGAGCAAGGCGAGGCTGAAGCCATCGATGCCGCGAAGCGGCGCGCGCAAGTCGTGCGAGACGGAGTACGAGAATGCTTCCAGCTCTTTATTGGCAGCGCCGAGCTGCGCGGTCCGCTCCTCAACGCGTTGCTCCAACTCATCGTGAGCCTGTTGTAATGCTCCCTCACGCTGCTGAATCTGCCTTAACATCTCATTGAAGGCTCCAATCAGAATGTCCGGTTCGTCACGTTTCCCGGTCGGAGTCGCCCGTATGGCATAGTTTTTGTCACGAGAGACAATTCTCGTAATTTCCGCCAAGTGCACGATCGGCTCAGCGACGACTCGTTGAAATATGGATGCGCCCAGAAGGGCTGCAACGAGAGACGCCAGCAACACCATGGCCGCGATTCCCACGTAGCGCTTCAGGCGAGCACTCATTTCCCGTAAATCAGAACGAATGTAGACGGTGCCAGTCGGCTTTCCCTGGAACACAATTGTGCGCACCAGTACGAGCCGGCCATCCTTGAACCAGTGGGCCTCTGTTTGATTCGGGGGCATTTGAGGCAGTGTCACGGTTTGCGGATTGCCATCGCGCCAATAAGTGCCGAAAGGGCGTCCGTCGAGCGTGTAAATTCCGGCCGATACGACGTTGGGAGCAGCCTTCAACGCCGACAGAGTGTTCTCCGCTGCTTGTGGATCATTGAACAGCAGTGGGGAGACGCTATTGGACCCGGCCATTTGAGCTTGGATCGAGAGGTTATGCACCATGGCCTCTCGAAAAGTAATCAGATCGTAAGCAACAAACGCTACACAGGCGATCAACAGGGCGGCGCCGCTGACCAGCATATTCATCCTGATCAGTTTCTTCGTAATCGAATAGTTGCGAACCCTGAGCATCGTCTGTCAGTCTCCAGCCTGAGGACTCCTTCTCACGCTGATTGCCACTTTGAGGAGTTGGGAACTCAGAATCAGCCCAGCACGCTGGGCAATCGTCAGGTTGACCTCGAAACGGACCTTGTTCGCCTCGACAACGAACTGGATCATGCCCCCGCGCCGGGTAAACTGGGGGATGTCACTCACCGTCAAGACACTTGTCTTGTCTAGAGTTGCCACGATCTCTTTGAGCCGGCTTTCTTCCGACGAGCTGATGAATAGGATCCGGCAACCGAGCGCCTCCTGCGGTTTCGCGACGCGCTTAATCACTACCTTCTTGCCGTTGATGCTTTCGCCGGCGATGGTGGTATCGAAAGTCGTACCGAAGGGATCCTGACCGAGCACACAAATGGTGAAGGAATCATCCGCCGCCCTGGCTTTAGCGGGCCATTCCACAAACTTGCCAAAGTTGTACAGGTAGGCGGCCTTCACCTCGTACTCAGTTGGGTTCGACTGTTGGGCATGCAGGCTTGGGGCCCCAATCACTACATAGGCGACCATCAAAGCTACGAATCGAGACAGCCGGGCTGGACCGCTGCTGGTTGCGCACCGTGCTGGCGTGCATTGGAAGGGATCCATTACGCGGATGTGTTTCCCTGTCATCTCCGCCCTGTTTGCCAGGTTATCTTTGCGTAGGCGCTTCGCGCGATACCCACGAGAGCCCCGGGGTCACCACCGAATTCCGCATGATGAGGCTGAAACAAGTTCTGCCCCACGACCGACAATTCGAGGGATCGTGTGGCGCGCCAACTGAACTGCACATCCGCCGTTACGTAGGCTTCCACGAGTTGGGTCGGCAGCGCGCTCACGTAACGAAAAGTCTGATCAAAATCCAGTTTCTTGGGCAAATTCAGAGACGACCGGATCATTACCTGATGATGGGGGCTTGAGCCCTGGGTTGAATTGGCGGCTGAAGCGTCCTGGCTCGCGGCCTCTTTGTTCAAATCCATATGCAAGTACGAATACGAACCTCTTAAGCGCCACCAGCTTGTTGGCGTCCAATCAGGCGCGATTTCGAATCCGGATGTGTTTCCAAATAGCCCATTGCGGAAAAGAAACGGGACGACGGCATGAGGTGGAGGAGGTGAAATTTCTGAGAACGGCGCACCAGGCTCGATGCTCAGGAGATGATCGTAATTATTATGAAAAGCCGCGATGTCCAGGTAGAACTTGGATCTCACAAGGGTCCGGTACCCGGCTTCGTAGCCAATAAGGTGCTCCGAGGAAAACTTTCTATCGCCGGTGATCCGGAAAAAGGTCAGCGGACTAGGTGACAGCAATCCGGTCAGCTGGAGATCTTCCTCGATGCGAGAGGGTGTGCGCACGGCACGCGTAACGGCGCCCCACACGGTTTGCCGCGAACTCGGTGTCCACAGGAGCCGTACGGTCGGCTGGACCTCGAAGCCGGAATAGCTGTTGTGCAGGAACTTGGACCCAATCGTCAGCGTAAGCTGATTTCCAGCAAACGGGATTTCATCCTGAATAAACGCGCTGTAGAGCTTGTCTGTGAAGTGATTCGGAGTGAATGCGACGGTGGGGACGACCACAATAGCATTGCCAGAACTGAGGCGGGCACCCAAGCCCCAGAGAAAGTCCTGTCGTCGTGGTAGAGCCAGATGATGGATGAAATCGATGTCGAACGTATCGCGAGACTCCGCAAAGTTGGCCTGTTTCCGGTCCGTACGGTCGTAATACGTTTGTAGCTGAATGTCGGACCTCGCACCCAAGACCCGCTTCCAGCGACCCAGCAGGTTGCCACCAGCAAGCTCCGCATTCTGTTGCACATTGGTCATAAACGGCGAAGAGTAGCTTGTGATCCCCACGCTCTGTCCGGCATCACCGTTGTAGAGGTCACCTTGAAGGGTCAACGTGTCGCGATTGTTTAAATCCCAATCCGACCGGAATCCAACCTGACCCATCCGCCAGTCATCGAATTGCTTTTGATCGGGATGAAACTCGGAGCCCCGAGTGAAGGCCTTCCCGTAGATACGGTAATTGAAGCTCTTGCGGTTTCCCGCTCCCAATCGGAAATTGACGAAGCCTTGATCGATGTTTCCGCCGCCGGTAGACACGAGCAATCCATTGGTATCTTTGGCGTTTTTGGTGATGATATTGATCACACCGTTGACAGCATTGGCTCCCCAAATGGTACCGCCAGGACCCCGGATGACTTCGATCCGCTCGATATCTTCAAGCAGTGTGTCCTGGACCTGCCAATAAACGCCGGCGAAGAGAGGCGTGTAAACGGTTCGGCCGTCGATCAGCACGAGTACCGATCGGGAGAGGGCGCTCCCGAATCCGCGCACGCCGAGTGACCATGTATTCGAGTCCACTCGTGCGACTTCAACACCGGGCGCCAGACGGAGGGCTTCTGCGATGCTTGTAGCCCCGGACCGCCGGATATCCTCCTGGGTAATGACGTAGATCGCGGCCGGAGTTCGACTGGCCTTCACCGGCTCTTTGGAAGCTGTTGTAACCTCGATCTGGCCGAGTTCTTCCAAGCTCACTTGCGTGAGACGCCCTTCGCTCTTCTGGTCCTTCTGGGCGGAGTCGCCCCGGCTCTGCTTGACCAAGCCAGGCAGCAAGAGAAGGGACATCACGATCCTTGCAGCTGTACTACGCCGAAGAGATCTCGCCGCGGACGATTTGAATGTTCTGGGCGCCGTTCTTCCCTTACTCACCCCTGCGACGGGACTGGCAGGAGTTAGACAGCATGGCCACAAGTTCATGGGCAGTATCCCCTCGCTTTCCGTCAAGAATTGTCCTCTTCATCAAAAGCATTCAAAATCACCGACTCGAGTACCTCACCTCGACTAACAGAGCTAAGCACAGACGATTTATCTGCACCACATGCCTCACCCGGCCCTCTCAACTGACGAAACGCAATGACGGTTGAGATATAAAAAGCCGCGACGAACTCTCATGGAAATCGTAGCATCAGCGCCTGGTCCCTCCTTTTTCGATCTTATGTAAGTAGCCAAAAGAGTAAACCACAGACTTTCGTACTGAAACTGATGGAAAACTCGGTCCGGCCAAAATCTCTCAAGGGATGAAGCTCGCGCCAGGCCGAAGAATGGCGTTGTCCTGGCGCAGCCGGGACGGGAGCGCAGCCATTTGGCGTTGATCTCTTGCAATCCTCGACCAAGTCTCGGCGGGAATGCCCAAGAACAAACTCACGATTTGCGGGTCAAACAGCCGCCCCGCCTCGCGCCGAATCGTCTCGCGTCCCGCGTCGAATGGGGAAGCACGACGATAGGGCCGGTCGGAGGTAATGGCATCGAAACTATCCGCCACAGCGAAGATCCGTGCCCCCAGCAGAATCTCCTCGCCCTTGAGGCCGCGCGGATACCCACTGCCATCGTGCCGCTCGTGATGCATGAGGATGATCTCGGCGGCGTCTGCAAAAAAAGGGATGCCCTTGACGAGGTCAAATCCGATCTGGACGTGCTGCTGCATAAGGGTCCGCTCATCCGCAGTCAAAGACCCCGGCTTAAGAAGGATGCCGTCGGGAACCCCGAGCTTTCCAATATCGTGGAGATAGGCTCGGCAAAAGCTCATGCCATGCAGGCAACGAAAGAAGGCAGCTCTGTGAACTACAAACTTAACTGCGCCGCGTGGTCCAAGCCCTATGCTGAAGATCTATTCGAGACTGACTCTCAGACTCTCAGAGATTGTTGAAAATATCGACGGCCACAGAAATAGCAGCCTTCCAGCGCCTTTGGAAATTTGCTGCGGACCAAGATGCATCGGGCTGTTTTGCGCCCAGGTTGCTCCAGGTGTTCAGTTCGGTCGAGAAGCATGCAGATCGGAGAATATCGAGTCCTTCAAGACCCCGCTGAGCGAAGAATTGTGAACCCGTAGTCGTTCCCCATACTCGATATACCCAAGCCTCTTGAACTTATTCATGAAATAGCAGACCCGGCTGCGGGTTGAGCCAATCAATCCCCCAAGTGTCCAACTCACGTGAGAGAAAACGGACGTCTCACACTAAACTCATCACAACTCGGGTCCATGCACGATACGGTAGGAGGGCCCGATGGTGCAAGCTAAGACGCCCGGCGGATCTCTTCACGAATAACGCGGCGGAGTGTCTTTTCCAATGGTTCCCGGACGCGCTGGA
>Ga0137392_10000653_pt1 | contig 18724 bp, 14 predicted proteins | sample 15con2h34AmetaG_FD_101394 | JGI IMG/M metagenome (GOLD analysis project Ga0137392, IMG submission 101394) | Vadose zone soil microbial communities from Angelo Coast Range Reserve, California, USA - 15con2h3.4A metaG | ecosystem: Environmental > Terrestrial > Soil > Vadose zone > Saprolite... | reverse complement strand
GACCGATCCCGACAAGGTGATCGACGCGCTGCCCGGCATCGAGGCGCCCAACCTCACCGGTGGAACCTCCAAAATGCTGCCCAACCACCACATCACCAAGCCGGTCTTCATCGGCGAGGTGCGCGCGGACGGCCAGTTCGACGTTGTTTGGAAGACGCCGACCTTGGTCCCGGGCGATGCCTGGTCCAAGTACTTGCCGGGCTCGAAGGATCTGGAAGCCGACTGGGTGACGCTCAAATGCGGCAACTACAATACGGTGACCAAGAAGTGCGGTGGTGCGTCGTAGCGTTGTGTTCGTGAGTTGGTGTGCTCCCTCTCCCGTTTTGGGAGAGGGAGTACACCGAGGCTGTGGCACCGGGACAGCCTGGTGTCCGCAGCAAGACTGGAGGCATCTACAACCACACCAGAAATGACCTCGTATCTGTTAGCCGCGAGGAGCGCCCGATAATCGGAGGCTGCTGTGCCGGTGCGGACGATAGAAGCGGAACCGGCGGCGGTTGCGGTCGATACCGGCCGGACGGCCCTCGTCATCATCGATATGCAACGGGATTTTTTGGAGCCGGGCGGCTTCGGCGCCGCGCTCGGCAACGACGTGTCGCGTCTCAAGGCTGCGGTCGGGCCGTGCGCGGATGTGCTCGCGGCCGCGCGCCGAGCTGGCGTGCTCGTCATCCATACGCGCGAGGGGCACCGGCCCGATCTCACCGATGCCCCTCCGATGAAGGTTGAGCGCGGTGACCCTGCGCTACGCATCGGCGCACCGGGCCCGATGGGGCGCATTCTCGTGCGCGGAGAGCCTGGCCACGACATCATTCCGGAGCTTTATCCGAAAGCTGGAGAGCCCGTGATCGACAAGCCGGGGAAGGGCGCCTTCTACCAGACCGATCTGGAGCTGATGCTCAAGAATCGTGACATCGAAGCGCTGCTGGTCTGCGGCGTCACCACCGAGGTCTGCGTCAACACGACGGTGCGGGAAGCCAATGACCGAGGCTTCCGCTGCATCGTGCTTTCCGATTGCTGTGCGTCGTATTTTCCGGAATTCCACGACATGGGCCTGAAGATGATCAAGGCGCAAGGCGGCATCTTCGGCTCCGTCTCCGCCTCGGCGCCGGTGATCGCGGCGCTTTCCGGCCTTTCGGCCGTGACCAAAGCTTTTGCAGCACGATGACAAGTCTTTATGCGGCTGCTTTAAATCGGTGCTACACCTGAAGTTGTATCGGTCATGCGATTCGCGGTGCCCAAACTTGCGCCGCCGCGTAACCGGATGAAATTCCCCGCCCTTTGTCGATGACGTGACACTTTTGCGACAGCCGCATCGGACGTGCGGCGGTTGGCACGTCGCTTGCGAGAGATGAAGGTGCAATCGGGGGACGATTGCGTCGATCCAACGCCGACACTGTCGGTGATCGGTTCTGCTGTGGTTCCGCGCGACGCATGCCGCGCGGAAAGAGGACTTTGCGTGTCTGCGCACCAGATCGGACGGGCGGATCGGGCAACAGGGGCTGAAAGGGGAAGTGTCATGACCTTCAAGAGAGTTGCGGCCGCTTGTGTCGGTGCCGCGTTGAGCTTGGCGATCGCATCGTTCGGATCGGGAGCGTCCGCTGCCGATTGGACACCGCCGAAAGAGCCGCCGCCACCGGCGCCGCCGCCGTTGGACATCCACGGGTTCTTCGACGTCACGTTCGCGAACGACTACATGACGCCGCGCGGATTGCTGGTGACCAACACCGGCCTGACCACGCAGATCGTCAGCGGATTGACGTTCAGCCTGTACAAAAACCCGGACACCTGGATCAACAGCTTCAGCGTGACTGTCGGCACCTTCAACGATCTGTGGAGCCAACAGAACCACGTGCAGGTGGGATCGTGGAACGAGTTCGACTGGTGGGTCAGCGCCGATTGGACCATTGCCAAATACTGGAAGACCGGCGTCACCTACATCACGTTCCTTAGTCCGCCCGGCAACTTCCGGCAGGAGCGCAACATTGAACCATATATCCGCTTCGACGACGGCGCGCTCACCGGCTGGGCGTTCACCATCAACCCCTACGTCAAGCTGTTCTACGCGATCGCCGGGGATTCCACCGTTGTCGTCGGCAACCAAGGCGACACGTATGACGTCGAAATCGGCATTGTGCCGACGCTGGATCTGAAGAAAATCACCGGCGTCCCGCTGACGATTGCGGCGCCGACCTGGGTCACGGTCGGTCCGAGCAGCTACTGGAACCGAGGCGTGACGGGTTGCGGACTGGCCACCACTACGCCGTGCTCGCTCAGCAATGCCGGCGTGTTCACGACCGGTCTCGCCCTCAAGGAAACGCTGGATTGGCTGGTCCCGACGAGGTGGGGCACCTGGTACGCCAAGGGTGGCGTCCAGTACTACCACATCATCAACGATAGCTTGCTGCTCGCTCAGACCTTCACCGGCACCGCGAATTCCTTCGCAACCGCGCACCGCGAGGTTTGGGTCGGCTATGGGGGCTTGGGCTTCACGTTCTGAGTGTTTTCGCCATGAGGCCGGACGTCCCAATGCTCGGATCGTCATGAACCTCCCGATCCGAGATCGGATGTCCGGCTTCTCCTTTACGATCTGCCGGGGCGCGAACGCGCCCTGGGCGATTTGAAATCGAGTCCCTGATCGATAGGAGCAGATGATGTCGGCGACCGCATCCGAGATGAAGCGCCCGGCGTTGTGGACGCCAGGCGACTGGAACGCGTTTTTCGGATTCGGAACCAATATCCTCGTCAATATGCTGGTGCTCACCGGCTTGTTGCGGTTCGTGTTGAAGATGCCGGACTCGCTCGTCTTCGGCCGCATTCTGCCCGCGCTCGGGCTGATGATGTGCCTCTCCACGATGTACTACGCCTTCCTCGCCTATCGGCTGGCGCTCAAGAGCGGCCGCAGCGATGTCTGCGCGTTGCCCTCGGGCGTGAGCGTGCCGCACATGTTCATCGTGACCTTCGTGATCATGTTGCCGATCACGCTCAAGACCAATGATCCGATCAAGGGTTGGGAAGCAGGCCTGGTCTGGGTCTTCTTTCAGAGCTTCATCCTGATGATCGGCGGCTTCATCGCTCCCTATATCCGCAAGATCACGCCCCGAGCGGCGTTGCTTGGAACGCTCGCCGGCGTCTCCATCACGTTCATTTCCATGCGACCGGCGCTCGAAATGTACATGACGCCGATCATCGGACTCACTTGTTTCGGCATCATTCTGGTGAGTTGGTTCGGCGGCTTCAAATACCCCAAGGGCATTCCCGCTGGGCTCGTCGCCATCGCCGTCGGCATGATCATCGCCTGGGGCTCGAACATGTTCGGCCTGGGTTACGGCGGCTTGAGCCTGGAGGGCCTGCGCGGCGCGTTCACCAATTTCGGCTTCTCAGTACCGATCCCTGCCGTCAATCACGTGTTCTCCGGCTTCGAATATCTCGGCGTGATCCTCGTGACTGCGATCCCGTTCGGCATCTACGACCTGGTCGAGGCCATGGACAATGTGGAGAGCGCGGAGGCGGCGGGCGACGCCTATCCCACCACTCGTGTGCTCACCGCCGACGGCGTCGTCAGTCTGATCGGCTGTCTGATGGGCAATCCGTTCATCAACGCGGTCTATATCGGTCATCCCGGCTGGAAAGCGATGGGCGGCCGCATCGGCTATTCGGCGGCCACCGGCTTCATGGTGATTATTCTGTCTTGGTTCGCCGTCGTCTCGGTGCTGCTGGCGCTCATCCCCGTGGTCGCGATATCGCCCATCCTGCTCTACATCGGCATGCTCATCGGGGCGCAGGCGTTCCAGACCACGCCGGCCAAGCACGCGCCGGCGATTGTGCTCGCGCTCACCCCGCATCTTGCAGCCTGGAGCAAGACCTTGATGGACGGCGCGCTTGGCGCAGCGGGGACCACTGCCGCAGCAATCGGTTTCGACAAGCTCGGCCAGGTGGGCGTGCTCTATCACGGGCTCGAGGTTCTCGGCGGCGGGTCGATCCTGACCGGTCTCGTGCTCGGCGCCATCGGCGTGTTCGTGATCGAGAAGAAGTTCGCGGAGGCTTCGGCCTTTGCTTTGTCGGGCGCGGTGCTCACCTTCTTCGGATTCATGCACGGTGAGTCGGTGGGATTGGCTGTCACCCCCACGGTTGCGATCGCCTACGTGATCATGGCCGTCTTCCTTTTTGCCCTGAGCCGCTCGCCGGCAATCTCGGCGGCGGCGGAACGACCGGAACAGAACGCCGTCGCCGCAACGCCGGCCGAGTGAGAGGCGGGCCTTCGCCTCCGCCTGCCGTCATCTCAGGCGCTGGGTCTTCTGGCCTGATGCCAAGGGGCAAGGCGGGGGCCGCCTACTTCTCCCCGTAGGTCGCGCGCGCAATGTCCGGCACCGGCATACCGTCGTCGATCGCCTTGCAGCGGACCGCTTCGGCCTTCGCCTTCTGCTCGGCCGCGTCGAGCACTTCAAGCACGACGTCGCGCGGAATGAAGCAGACGCCGGTGTCGTCGGCGACCACCAGGTCGCCGGCCGCAAGCCGAACCTCGCCGATCTGCACGGGGCCTGATCTCCACGGTCTCGATCCGCCACTTGCCGGTGACCGGGGTGATGTCGCTCGCCCACATAGAATGCGTTGTTGCCAAATCAACTTCAGCAGGTCGGGTTTGGGTTCGTTCTGCCAAATACAATCCAAGATTGTCGTAATTGTAGGTAACAAACTATAGATCGTGCAGCCCCGGAATGTTTTTTGCACAGTCGGGTCTTCTGTAGCTCACGGGGGCAGGCACCCTTGCCCGGAACGATGCGGTTGACTCTTAGCGGTCGGGGAGGCGCGTAAACTTGAGGGGGCCGCAGCAAGTGTGCCGCGCTGGATGAGTCGTGTGGCACATGCTGTTCGGATTTTGTTGCTTAGCTGCCTGTCGGCGGCGGCGGCCTGAGCACTCCGCAGAAAGTCTCTGGACCGTGTGGTCACGAGATGTCGTCACTTAAGCCGATACGGATTGACCGTCTTCTTTGGGCAGGCACAATCTAACTCAAGCAGGTCGATTAGAAATTGCGATAGATGAACATAAGAGGACGAATGCGCTGCTATGGCTAAAAAGAAAAGCACTCGAAGGCAGAAATCGCGTCGAAGCTAGCGCAGGCGCATGATCTAGCGACGCAAGGGAAACTACAAAGCGATATTGCGCGCACGCTGGGTGTGAGTGTGATGACCTTGCACCGGTGGCGCAAGGCGCGGCCTGGACCTCAGTCTGAGTTCGTCGCAAATCCAGGAGGCGGGTCAGCCCGACCGGAGGCGCGGCGGGGGCGACCGAATTGCTGAACTCCAGCTCGAGAATTCACGGCTGCGCCGACTGGTGACTGATCTACTTCTTGAGAAGATCAAGCTCGAAGAAGCTGTCCAGAGTCAAAATTCTTCCCGTTACGGCCTGAGACGAGCATCTCGATAACGATTAGGCTTAGCCGAATGGTAACTCGCACCGCTACGTGTCGCCTGCGGGACCTTTGTGTTAGACGTTAAAGCGCGATGTTAGAGCCATAAATTTTTGTTAGGAAACAATCACCCTTCTTCGCGGACGACTGCTCAAAAAAGACTGCATCGAATTGGCTCGCGGCGCGCGCGGAGCCGGGGAAACTGCCGACCATCGGATTCCAGGCTGGAGCCGTGCCGGTGCACGCTGGCACCTCGTCGCGTGCTCGTCGTCGGCAAAAGGCCCGCGCGGTTCTTGTTCAACGGTCCGCTCACGGGCGTCGCGTCAGATGAAAGCTGCTGATTGCCATCACCAGTTAAAAAATGCCCCGGCTGGGGCGTACCGGGGGCAAAACACCCGCTAGGTGGTGGTCGGTCGGTTAGAACGAACGCTTGCAACCTACACAAGGACCTTACTTGGTTGGACAAAATTCTAGACGGGCGCGGCTCTTCATGGTCGGGCCTACTTGCCGCTGGGGAGCGGCTGCGCCCTGAAGACCAGCCGCGTGAGTTGTTTGGTGATCACCCTCAGCTCGTGCTCCGCGCCGGCTTCGTTGAGCCGGTCGATCATCGCGATCAGCGGGCGGATATGCTCCTGGGTTAGCTCAAGGAGTTGCTCGGGGGTCTGGGCTGGCACCGAGCGAGCAGTGGCAGAACGACGACCCTTGGTCATGATCAGGCCCTCCCTGCTTGCTGAGACCAGATAACGTTGCGTCAGCTGCAAGGTTCCTTTTGCGGCACATTTTTCGCGGCAGAACGCACGACATTGCGTCCGCGGTTACGCCTTACCGTTCCAAATTTTCCGATTGCCCAGTCGGCGCGGTAGCGAATAGCTACCCCAACGTTGATCTGCTGTGGGACAATGTAATTGCGGGGCTGCCCTCTTGGCCCCGCAACGGTGCTAGCTAGCTGCAAGTCCCGGCCCGTCGTCACCCGATGCGGCGGGTCGGGACCCTTACGATATTCCAAGCGGGTGAATTTTCAATTGGGAGATGCAACCCCGCGCTGGCACGGATCAGTTCGTCATGACGCGCCCACCCCGTACGTCGTGGCAAGTCCCGGCCCGCCATTCCTCCAGATCCTTTGGCGGGTCGGGGCGCGCTTCATGTCAAACACTCGGGCGGGTTCTCGTATCGGAGGAACCAGATGGCTGAACAGCACAGCCCGATCATTGAGTTTCCGCGCGGGAAGTACATCGGCCGTCCAATGGGCGACCCGCCCAAAGACGAAGCCGAGCGTCTTTATCGATGCCCAGCGTGCGGCGGATGGGTGGATTGCCGCGACCTTGGCCAAGTGTTCGACCATCAGGGGCCGCTACCGCATCCGGCCGAAGATTGGCGCCAACAAAATTTAATCGCGCGCTAACCGATCTTGCGGGACAGCTTACCTGGACGCGCCAGAGGTTCCACTTCTCCCGCTGTCAGCTCTTGGTGAATGCCGCCATTGCGAGCTCGCGCCTCGCTGCGTAACCGTGGGTCGAGCTTCGATCTTCGTGGTGACCGAAGAGCGGCGGGATTGGAGGTCTACGACATCGCCAACAATCAAATCACTCGCGCGCGGCCTTCCTGGGCACGGTCAGGCTGGATTGGTAGTTCGCGGGCGTCGCGCAAGCCCACGGTTCCGGCGCGTTCGATTCGATCCTGCGCAACGTCAACATCGGCGCATTTCGAAGTCTGAGCAGCTTCTTCGAGCCTGATCTTCTCAAGAAGTAGATCAGTCACCAGTCGCCGCAACCGTAAATTTTCGAGTTGGAGTTCAGCAATTCGGTCGCCCCGACGCGCCTCGTGGGTCGCGACAAATGCAGTTTGAGGCCCAGGCGGTACCTTGCGCCACCTGTGCAAGGTCATGACGCTCACACCAAGCGTGTGCGCAATTTCCCTTTGCGATTTCCCTTGCGTCGCGAGATCAGCTGCCTGCGCTAGCTTCGTGGCGATTTCCACCCTTGAGTGCCTTTTCTTTTTAGCCATAGCAGCTTGCATTCGACCCTCCCTATGTTGCCGCAGTTTTTCGTTGCGCGTTAGGTACTGCAAAGCAACGCGTTGTTGCTTGCCCGACAATGGCAACCATTTGTCGCGCCGGAGATTAACATAAAGGGTGGGGCGTTGCGTGGTGCGCAGGTACGGAATGTTAGATCTGTGTTTGCGGTATACGCTGGTCAATTGCTCGTCACGGTGCGTGTGACGAGATTCTCCTTTGCATCACACAACGGTACCATCCAACTGGGGGCATCACACAACAGTACCATCCAACCGGATGTTGGTGTTAGGGGTTCACGAACAAGATATCTCGATCAGACAGGAGAGAGGATGTGCGGATCCTGCAACTTGTACGTGAGCGCACTTCGCAACCAACAGGCGGTTCGAGTGTGTTGTCAGTGAATCAGAGACTACTTGAGCGGCTCGAGGCCGAAAATGTCGTGCTCCGACGCAGTGTCGTGGAACTTGTGCTCCAGATTCAAGCAATGCGTGATGCACTCGGCCATCCGCAGTCCGGAATTCAACCCAATAGGTCCGATCGGCCTTCGGGCCGTGGGCGATGACCTTGACCGTCGGTTAGGGACGCATCATTTCAACCCCGCGGTTTCTTCGGCGTCAGCTTGATCAATGAGGCCGGCCGGTGGCGTGCCGTCATTTCACGCGGCATGAAATCGAGCGCCGGACAGACAAAGCATTGGGTCCGCGGTTTCGCATTACCGTTCCAAAATTTCCGATTGCCCGGCCGACGCGGTACCGAATAGCTACCCCAAGCTGGATCTGCTGTGGGACAATGTGATGCGGGGCCGTGGGGATGGTCCCGCTCTGCAGTGCTAGCGCAAGTCCCGGCCCGTCACCCCGCCATGCGGCGGGTCGGGACACTTACGATATGCCCAGCGGCTGAATTTCAAATTGAGAAATGCAACCCGCTGCTGGCAGATGAGTTGGTCATGACGCGCCCTAACCCCGTGCGTCGTGACAAGTCCCGGCCGCCGGTTTTGAGTCCCCGGCGGGCGGGGCGCGTGGATGGCTTCGGCCTTCCAACTCCTGGGCTTCTTTGGAGGCAGCTTGTGCATGAGCTGCGGCCAAGCCGTGTGAGAGTAAGTGCCGTGGAATACAAGGGTCACTTGATTGAAGCTTTCGAAGATCAGCCCGGAAGATGGTTTGCATACTTTAGGCGCTTGGATGGCCAGAGCATCGCGGGCACCGAATCCAATAGTCTTCGGACGCCTTCTGCCAGATATTCGAAGGAGGACGCAGTCGAGTTCGCCAAAGAGGCGATTGACGGGTTGCCTGACTTCTAGCGTGCAGCAAGGTCAAGCTTTGCATCATAGAACAGCGCAAGCTCACCCGATTGCTGAGATCGGCAACGTCAGCCTGCGCCAATAGCAATTCTGCCGCACGTTGCCATTGTGCTACCCTGCGGCAGGTCGGGGCGGATCGCTGCTATACCGAGATAGCAATTCTGCGCCTTGCGTGACTAAGATAGTATCAACGCGTCTGGCATCTTGATCCCGAGATGGTTGCTGACTTCTTGGAAGCCCCGGACCCCGGGGCTTTCTTTATCCGCGCGGCGATCAAAGTTCGGCACCTATCGCTATCATTCCGATGGCGAGCTGGTTGAGTTCGCACGCCGGACGGCCGGCACAAGATTACACAAAGAGACGGATCGTCCACGACGGGCCTTGCAAGGCTTCTGCTTGGCGAGCTGGCGCTCCAGCGCGTCCGCGGCGGTTGGTGGCGCCGCCGGCAACGAGGCGAAATTGAGCAAAACGTACCCACGTGCGGCAATATCGAGTAAGTTATTCCGCTATCGCCCATCCATATCATCCGCTAGCGCGGAAATGTCGGAGGTCCTACCATGTTGAAGTTGCCGAAACCGGCTGCCATCGCGATTCAAGCGACATTGGGGATCGCACTCAGCGCCTCGTGGGCGGTTTCAGCCCTCGCCACGCCAGCCAACACGGCAACGCAGAGCCAGACCACTCCTCGGCTTCAAGAGGGTGATCTTGTCCGGCTACGTTCGGGTGGGCCGGAGATGACCATCAAAAGTGTCCGGGGCAACTGGGTCATCGCCATTTGGTGGAATGAGGCATTCGGCGGATTTCAGTCTGCCGGCTTCCCCGTTGCCATGGTCGATGGGCCGATCACACTACCCCCGGTTAACGTACGTCCACAAACAAGTCCTTCCGAACGGAGCGACCATCCCCCGGGTGGTGCTACCCCGGGTGGTCCTACCGAAGGGAGCGACCATCCCCCAGGTGATTTGGGCAGCGCCGGACAACCCAATCAGAGTCCTACCGCACAGAGTATCAACCAGACAAGGCAGGTGAGACCGGTCAACCCGACCAGGTCAACGAGCGGTTCGACTAGGCCTGCGCGGATCTTACCATCGCAACAGGGCACCGGACCATTGCAACAGGGCACCGGCACCGATCAGACAATTGGCGTTCCGCAACTGAGGCCCGCGCTGGTATTACCATTGCAACGGGACACCGTGTTCAATCAGACGGTATTACCATTGCAACAGGGCACGAGTACCAATCCGACAATTGCCGTGCCGCAGGTGAGGCCTGTGCTGGCATTACCACAGGGCACCGTTCAGACGGCATTACCATTACCATTGCAACAGGGCACCGGTACCAATCAGAAAATTGGCATTGGGCAAGTGAGGCCAGCCAACGCGGGCACCTCAATGCGCGCTCAGGGCGTGATCGGTCAAGGTCTTTAGAACCAGCCGACCACACCTGGAATGCAGGACCGGCCGACTACGGGCCGAGACCAGCACTGACCTGTCGGAGAATGCCGCGGGACGTGTCATGACCGCGCTGCACGCAGCTTGTCGGCTTTGGGTCCTGAAAGCGGACAAATGGCGGACTCGCCGTTCATTGGAGCAAGCGGCGTATCAGCATGGCGAGTGTGGCAGACAGAGCACACTGTCGGAGGAATCTAAGGGGGAAAGAAAGAAAAGGCGGTCGCGGCGGGAACTGTCTGAAAGCTTGGATGTTGGCCGTCCCGAGATGTTCGGGGGGCTTGAGTTCTGAACATTTCTGGATCGATGGGCTGCGACTGCGGGCCGCTACGAAGGCGCCACAGCGGAGAAGGCCGTGCCGTTCCCGAGCGTTGCGCGTCGATCCTAGTTCCTTTCGCTTTGGTGCGATCAACCTGCTTCAACCGACGGTACTGGTGCCTGGGGGTGGTTCATGAACGAGATTTCTCGATCAAACAGGATAAAGAACGTGCTGAGTCTGGAGATGGCCCGTGAGCACGCTCGGCAACCGAGAGGCAGTCCGAATGGACATGTCTCCAAACGCAGCAATCAGAGACCACTCCAGCGGCTCGAAGCCGAGAATGCACAGCTTCGAGAGTGTGTGGCGGATCTCATGCTCCAAATTCGAGCATTGCGCGATGGTGGCAGATAGATCTCGCCGGCCACCTTGCATGCGACGGACTGTAGCGTTCCCGGCAGCGAGCATTGTGACGCCGATAGCTTGAGCCGGCAATCAGCAACGTTTGGGTCTGAGGGGGAGGGAAGGGTGGCGCTCGACGGCATCGTTCGTACGGTCGATGCGTTCTTTCGGCATTGGGACGACACAGAGAAAATGTGGTCGGAGTACGAGCGCGCTGGGTTTCGTCTCGTCGTCATCGGCGGCGAGCTACATCTTTCCGAGCTTAGACCGGTCGAACGGATGAAATACCGATGCAAGCATCGACGATTGGTTGAGTGCTGGCGCGACATGCGGTTGGAAGGATCGAAGCTCGACGGGGTGGTGGACGCCGGCGCACTCGACGAAGGCCGCGAGCTTGGCCTGTTCGAGGACACGGTCGAGGGTTCTGATCTTGGATGTGAGGGAAAATCTGCCCTTGTCTAGCTAATGCGCAGCAGACGCGCTGCGAGCGGACAGGTCGCCGCGCCGCCCAGCAGCGTGATGAACTCGCGGCGCTTCATTGGACCGCCGATACTTCACAGCGGCCGTTGCTGACGACTCCTCAGCACGCTTGAGTTCGCGATAGGTGTAAGCCGCCTAACGATGTCCGCCATGGGTCATGGGCTGCGGACTACACCAGCCGGTTTCGCGCGGCGATCTCCCGGTAGAATGATGCGCTCAGCTTCGGCGTGCGCTGCTGGGTGGTATAGTCGACGTAGAGCAATCCAAAACGAGTGCTGAGGCCATCGGCCCACTCGAAATTGTCCATCAGGCTCCAATGGAAATACCCGCGCACCGGCACGCCCTCGGACGTTGCGCGCTGCAATTGCGTCAAATAGCTGCGCAGGAACATGATGCGGTCGGTGTCGTAGACGAGGCCATCGGTGGCCGGCACGTCGGTCGCTGAGCAGCCGTTCTCGGTGATGTAGATGTCGCTCACGTTCCAGACCTTGGCCACGTTGCGGGGCCCCCAGTAGAGCGCCTCGGGACCGATCTTGAGCCAGGATGAATTCATCGTCGGATGCTTGGCCGGGAATGGCACCGAGACGAAGGCGGGAGCAGCATCGGACGACCTGATGTAGCTGCCCGGCCCATAAACGTTGATGCCGACGAAATCGACTGGAGCACTGATCGCGTTCATATCCTCGGCGGCGACCTTCGGGGCGTCCGCACCGGCAGCCGCCAGGAAGGACTCGCGGTAGCGGCCTTCCATGATCGCGGTCAGGTAGGGCGCGTTGAGCTCGCGCGTGGCGAGCTCGGCCGCCGCGATATGCTCGGGCGTCTCGATGACTGGCACGCAGACGCTGACGTTCTCCGCCGGCCCGGTTTGCGTGCCCGCACGCGAGCGCGCGCGGATCGCCTGCACCGCAAGCCCGTGGGCGAGTAGCGCATGATGCCGGACCTGGTTCAGTCGGTCGGGCGGCAGCTTCAATCCGGGCGCGAACACGCCGGTCGTATGGCCCAGTTCCACGAACGTCGCGCACTCGTTGAGCGTGAAGAAGTGCCTCGCCCGGTCGCTGAGCTTTTCGGCGACGTAGCCGGCATAGTCCGCGAATGCCACGGCGGTGTCGCGCCTTTCCCACCCGCCGCGATCCTGCAGCGCCTGCGGCAAGTCCCAGTGATAGAGCGTCGGGAACGGCGCGATGCCATTGGCGACGAGGTTGTCGAGGAGCCGGTCGTAGAAGTCGAGGCCCTTCGGATTTGGCGCGCCGATGCCCTGCGGGAATATCCGCGGCCACGAAATCGAGAACCGATACGCAGTGGCGGCGAGCGCCTTCATCGACTGCACATCGTCTCGATATCGGTGGTAGTGATCGTCGGCGACGTCGCCGTTGTCGTCGTTGCGGATTTTTCCCGGCGTGTGCGTGAACGTGTCCCAGATCGAGGGGCCACGGCCGTCCTCGCTGACGGCGCCTTCGATCTGATAGGCGGCGGTAGCGGTGCCCCAGAGAAATCCCGTGGGAAAAACGCGCGAGGCTTCGCGCGTGGCGGCCGCACCGTCGTCCGGCCGAGTGCCCGACGGGGCGGCGATCGCCGACGCCCCGAGGGCGGACGCACCGACCGCGGCAGCCTGGCGTCGCGTGAACCGTGTGGGCATGGGCAACTCCGCAATTGAACCGCGCCCTACGCTACAGTTTGTCGCTAGCTGGCCCGTTTTCCAATGGTTGGGGTGACCGGTAAAACACACGCCTATCTAATGCGCCGTATCATCATGCCGAAGGTCAGTCCATTCGACTTCGGCCGGAAAATTCAAATTGAGGCATGATCCTTACCCGCTGTTATGCCTCCACAAATCGCCAAACCAGGCGGACACTTACCCAGCGGTATGTGTTAAACGGGCCACACTGCTGAGCGATGTGAATGGGGACCTCACAGAAAGTCACAATGCGGGCATAACGTGCGAAGCGGCTGGATGTTAAGCGGCTAGGCATTCGGGCGGGGGAAATGAAACGCAATACCACTTTCGCGTACTGGATCGAGGGGCGGCGTAATATGGGCCGCTCCGAAGGTGTCGCAGCGGAAGAGACCGTGCCGTGCTCGAGCCTTGCCCGTCGACCACATTTCTTCTTCGCTTCCCTGGCTCAACCTGTTTGTCCGGCGTGATCGAGCATGCATCGGGCATGGCGATGACCAGCGCGCAAGGAACTAGCAGAGCTGCTCAAGGCGGCGGGAATTGACAGAGGTTGGCCATGAACGCGATCAACAAGGAGCCAGAGCGCCACGAGATCGAAGCTCTGCTGCCGTGGTACGCGGCAGGGACGCTGAGCCGCCACGACGCCGATCGCGTCGAGCAAGCGCTTGCCGGCGACCGCGAGCTCGCGCGGCGCTATGATCTCGTCCGCGAGGAGCTTGCGGAGATAATCCACCTTAACGAGACGCTCGGTGCGCCGTCGGCGCGTGCCATGGAGAAGCTGTTCGCCGCGATCGACGCCGAAGAGGCGCTTGCGCCGCGCCGCCGGCGTCAGCGCATCAGCCGAACGCCATCGCTGGCGACGGACTCTATCTTGAACCAAAATACGGACTAGGGTGCAGTTGATAGGTCGTTGGGAGGCACGGATGGGCGGCAAGGATTCCGCGGAGTGGCGGGAAAAAATCGCAAGCATCAACCGCGAAACCTCCGAGCGACACGACGCTTCAAGCATCGTTGACGATCTCATACAGGCAACGGCCAGTGGCATCCCCTGCGAGGAGATTCCTGCTTTGGGCAACGTTAATCCCCCGGTCAGGAAAACCTAAGGAAAGCCCCGCCGGGGCGGGGCTTGAGTCTCAGGCTGTGGGGATCGTCAAGCCCGACGTCTCCTAATTTGCAAGATCAGGTTCCCTAACGGGGGCCCGAAGGCCGGCGCACGGCCACCGCAGCGTCGGCGGGAGAGGCTCGCTGCCCAGGGGGCCCGGCAGCTGAAGAAAGCGCCCGCGGCGACGAAGGCACGACCGCATCCTCACCACCACCATCCGGGGCGCAGATAGGGCCGGCGATGGACCCGGTGCATTGCGTGAATCGACACTCGCTGGTGCGGATAGACTGCAGGATAAGGGTAGTAAGCTGGTGGATAGTAGGAAGCTCCATGAACATAAGTAACGCAAGGATAACGCACCATCAATTCCCAACCGCGCGGATACCAAGGTGGAAGCGGCTGGCAGGCCGCGAATTCGACCGGATAGAAGGTGGTACCCGCTTGTGCGCGGGCCGCCGATCCGTAGCATAGCATTGTCGCAGCCTCAGCCAGAGTCAGAGCCAGCCGTTGCACCTCAGCCTCTCGATCTACCATCCTGGGAACATTAGATCGATTTCCGTTTTGTTGAAACCGGAATCCGCCCCAATTGTTGTGTTCGACGTTGGGAGCCAGCCGCGAGAATCTGTCGCAAACGCTGCCTACGTCGGTCGACTACTCTAAGGCCGACCGTGGGCATCGTCCGGGGCCCAGCTTGCACCTCATAATTGCCGGAGCTGGAGGGTCGAAGATTGAAGGCGGCTCATGAAGCAAGCTCAATTCCACGCGACGGTGATTTGACGAGAACGTAGCCACCCCGTCGAAATACGTGTCAGGATAGCGGAAAGAAAAAGTGAAGCTCGGAACCCAAGGCACCCGCACCCTTGTTCCGGTGCGAGCTAGCGCCTGACGCAGGCAAACCGGCGAGGTTCAAGCTCGTGCCCGATCAGTAGAGTCCCCTCCGACGAGGTTCCGCTCGCGACGGTGAATCGAAAAAAATTGGCTCGCTCAAATCCGGTGGGTCGGCGGGTTCTATCCTTTCCGGCCCGCGCTGCGCCGCCTCAATCTCCGCTTCCTCCAGTTCCTTGAGTTTCCGTAACGACGACATGGCTTCTTGCACTTGCTCGGAATCCGAAGATGACAATTTGTCGTAAAGCCGAGCATATTCGCCTTCGGGCACATCGACGTAGCCAAGCTCCGGCACGTTAAGGATGACTGGGACTCCGTAGTACGCGACCACCGGGAGCACGAGGACACCGCCGGCGATGTTGATGCGTCGGGCGACTTCCCGATAGACAGCGCGTGGGTGCACCTGTTGGACGCCGCTGCTTGGCAGATGTTTTATGCCCGTGAGAGGAGGGCGGTCGGTTCGCGACCGCTGTTGCGGCTCGTCCCGAGCTGCGCCTACATCCGTCGCTGAACGGATTTGCTTCGGAATCCGGTTCTCCTGTATCGGCTTGATCGCTGGAACCGGCGCCTGTTCCCGAGGCGCATTGAGGCGAGCGGGTTGCGTGCCGTTGCTCTGCTCGGCCATCGCCGCAGACGAACCGGCAACAAAGGCAAACACCGCAAAGCCCACGAATGTCGTGATCCGTTTCATGGGAACCAATCCGTTTGGGTAACCGCCTGAGGTGCAGCAGGACTACCGGACCGCTTCTTTAGCGGATTTTACCGGCTTGGTGTCCTCCGTTCCATAACATGTCTTCCCGCAATGGGATTTTTCCGACCTTGGTCGCTGATTTCGTCCTCCCGGCCGACGTTGTGTCGTTTCCTCAGTGAAAACTGCTGAGGGAGCAAATTGCAAACAGGGTCGGCCACACACCCGATTATTATCGGGATGTTCGTCCTCAGTCCGTCAGGCAGAGATTTTTTGTCTCTGGGCGGCTTCTTCGAGCTTGATCTTCTCAAGAAGGAGATCGGTCACCAGGCGTCGCAGCCGTGAATTTTCGAGCTGAAGTTCGGCAATTCGGTTGCCCCCGCCGGGCGTCCGACCAGGCTGGCTAGCCTCGTGAGTCGCTACCAACGCGGGCCGAGAGCTAGGCAGCGCCTTGCGCCATCGGTGCAAGGTCATGACGCTCACGCCAAGCGCGCGCGCAATTTCGCTTTGCAGTTTCCCTTGCGTTGCCAGATCACGTGCCAGCGCTAGCTTCGACGCGATTTCCACCCTCGAGTGCCTTTTCTTTTTAGCCATAGCAGCCCGCTTTCAACCTCCGGTCTTTATCCATTCGATCTGCTTGTCGTGAGCACGAGACGCGCGCAACTCGCTCTCATCCCGGCAAAGCCTTGACGCATCCCGGTCATCTGCACGCAGCAGTTCGATTCAAACAATTGGTCGCCAAACGGCCTTCCTTGGTTCAAAGGTTCTCTGTTACCTGCTTGGCAGCAATTATGATTATGACGACCCATTACGTTATGGCCTATCACAATTTATAGTCGTAATGACAAGAAAACCGTCGAGGATCGGAAACTTTTGCACAAATTAACGCCCGGGGCGTCGGGCTGCGCTTCAGCCGAGGTCGCTAACTGGAAATCGGTATCGGCTGGCGCAAATAGCGGTGGCGCCCAACCTTCACTCCCGGTCAGCGTCCTGAGCGCCTGCCCGTTATTGCTGCCAACTCACCCATTTGAAGTCGACTACCGAGCAAGCCATTGTGTCAGCGTTCTCTGAGAGAGTTCCAATTCTGACCCGGACAGTCTTGATCGTGCGGCCATACACGGGCCCTTCGACCGTCAGCTTGCGCTGGTCGACCTTTTGGCCGTCCCGGTCCAAAAATTGACAGTCGACAACAATTGCAGTGGCGGTGCCGAGCAGCGGGCGGTTCCAGAACGTCAAATCACCAAATGCGATCCCACCTTCATCCCAAAGTAACAGCGTGCCCATTAATGAAATCTCGGGCAAATCAGTTGCTGCCGCGGATGTTATTGCCGCTGCAATGATTGCAATCGCGTGCGCAAAACGCCGCAGACGAGCCACATCACGACCTTTTCGAGGGTTCGGCCCGTTGTTAGTCCCTCACGTCGATTGAGCCGTGAGTGAATAGACCAACGCGAGAATCGGAGAATTGTAAGTGATGTTGCGCACTCGCCACAAGTCGTGGTTTGGCGTTGCGACGCGGCTGACATGTTCATCACGAGCGAGCACCAACCGCTCGGATTTGGAGGTTGCTCGGCTTCATCGCTGTTGTGGCGCATGCGTGGTGCCGAGCGGCGAGCTGGACGGGGCGCGCGTGCGCGGCGGCGTCGCCTTAGGGCTAGTCGGCTGCAAGTGGATAGCGATGAGGCCATCGAACGGACGGCTCGACGCTCACTGGCTAAGGCCGAAAAGTCCAGATGGCGGCGGATCGCGCGGCAGGTCGCCGAGGGAGTAAGCACCTGTATAATCGCGCGAATTTCTCTTCCATTTCGAAGATTTACAATCTTTCCGTGTAGTTTTGTTCGAGTGCTCCCTATCGTTGATCTGGGCACAGAGGTCTTATAGGAAATACGCGACTCGGCAGGATTATGGCGGTACGAAGTAGCGCGGCTGATCGAGTTCTTTTCTGATATACCGGGTCTACGCGACGACCCGAAAATCGTCGGGCGAGATGATACGAAAGTTGTCGGTGATTCGGTCGCGAAAGCGGTCCCATTTTTTGGGAACAGTTCGCCTGAGGAAGCGCAGGATTGCCGATCTGAATTGCGCGAAGGTTTCATAGCTTCGGTTATTGGTGACATGTTCGTGCATTACGCCCCAGCATCGTTCGATCGGATCAAGATGCGGACAATAGGACGGGATGAAGTGCAGCCTGATCCTGCGTCCCGGCTGCCCCAGCCACTCACGCACCAAAATCGCGTGGTGGTAGGTGGCGTTGTCAAGAAAGACGTAGATCCATTTCTTTCCCGAATAGGTGGCTTCGATGGCGACCAGCAGTGCGATCAAGCTCATCGCGTCAATCTTCGGGGCCTCCAGCATCTGCGTCTGCCCGGTCTCCAGATTGATCGCGCCATGGATGTTCAGGCGCTGGCGCCTGGTGGTCTGCTCGATCCCAATGGCCACGTCCTTCGGCGCCCAACATCCTGCAGGCCGCGCCTGATGCGTGGGATGTACCGCATCAACGAACACGACAGATTCATCGGGTTCGAGGCGGTTCAGAAGCTTCTCGTAGCTCGCGATGAAAGCCTGCTGCTGCGCTTCGTCAAGCTTGCGCGGCACGCGCTGCGGCTTGTGATAGACAAAACCAAGCCGATGCAGCAGTGCGATCAACCCAGAGTGGCTATAGCTAAGCTCATAATTCTTCCTAAGCCAGGCCCCAATCGCATTCGTGCTGCGGGGCAGCCGCGTCGTGACAAAGGCTTTCAAAGCCGTCTGCTGCTCGTCCGTCAACTGGCACGAACTGCCTTCATGGCCGAAATTCCTCAATCCCGCCATGCCCTGCCTCTGATAGACCTCGAACCACTCGCGCACCGTGTCGTCGTCCAACAAAAGCGCCGACCCGACCTCCTCGCAGTTCCAGCCGTCGTTCAAAAGAACAATCGCGTTCGCCCGCCGCGCCACCCGGTGCTCCACAAGGCCATCCCGCGCGACCGCTATCAGTGCGCCTCGCTCCGCTGCGGACAAAAATCCAGGGCGAATCATCAACCACACCCGAATCCACCTGGCCCCCGGTGTCAACCAACGGCTTCTCGG
>Ga0137392_10000650_pt1 | contig 18763 bp, 13 predicted proteins | sample 15con2h34AmetaG_FD_101394 | JGI IMG/M metagenome (GOLD analysis project Ga0137392, IMG submission 101394) | Vadose zone soil microbial communities from Angelo Coast Range Reserve, California, USA - 15con2h3.4A metaG | ecosystem: Environmental > Terrestrial > Soil > Vadose zone > Saprolite... | reverse complement strand
CCGGCTGGCGTAGTCGATGTGCAGTTGGACAAAGCGACCAACCGACTCGCAACGCCTTCCTGCCCAGATACTTACACGGCAGCCTTCATCGCCGGCACGGAACCGCATGATACCTGCGATCAGGCTGGTGGAATCACCGGTTTCTTCTCGCGTATCTTCGGGGGCGGCCAGGAGAAGGTTTTGCCGCCGGGCGCAAAACCTACCATGGCCGGTGACCAGGGTACCGACGACCCCTCGAAAAAGAAAAAAGGTATTTTCGGCAAAATTGTGGGTATCTTTAAGGACGACAAGACGGCGCCACCGCCGTCCAAACCACCAGCCAGCGGCGACACTGAACCACGCTAGCTCGTACGCCGAGAGCGAAGCAGGGCCTCATAAGCACAGGACTCTGGCCCGGGGGCTGAGTGGGAGGTGCTGATATGCGTCCGCGTCTCGCCTTTCTCTTGAACGTCTTCGTATTCCTAACCCTGTTTACCGTTCAAAACCTGTTTGCGCAAAGCGCACTTTCCGAGCAAGTCCAGGTAGGTCCGCCTCCGTTGCACCGGGTTGAGCCTCCGGCGTCCGGAGCTAGTGCAGAAGATATTGAAAAGCGTGGCGATGAGTTGCGGTCCCAAAAGTATTATCTTGATGCGCTCGACTACTACCACGCTGCGCTTGCCAAGAAGCCAACCAATGCATTGATCCTGAACAAGATGGGTATCACCGAACTGTTACTACAACGATATAAGGAGGCCAAGAAAGACTTTGAGCATGCGATCAAGGCTGATCGCGAGTACGCCGACGCCTACAACAATCTGGGTGTGATTCATTACATCGCAAAGAAATATGGGAAGGCGATCAAACTTTACGAGCGGGCAATCGCCCTGCGCAAGGATGCTGCCTCTTACTACAGCAACTTGGGCGCAGCCTATTTTTCCAAGAACGACTTCGAGAGAGCAGTAGTGGCCTACCACGAGGCCTTGGAACTTGATCCTGATGTGTTTGAACGGACGTCGCACACTGGCGTGTCGGCGCAGATGTCCAAACCCGAGGATCGGGCGCACTATGATTACGTGGTCGCAAAACTGTACGCCAAGATGGGTGTCGCCGATCGGTCTTTAGAGTACCTGCGGAAGGCGTTGGAGGAAGGTTATAAGGATATTGGGAACGTCTACAAAGACGCCGAGTTCGCGACCCTGAGGAAAGATCCAAGGTTTACGGCTCTGATGTCGGCCAAGCTGCCAGGCATCCCTGACTAGTTAAAAAAAGACTAGCTCCCCACAACTTTTGCCTTGATTGGGGTTTGTTAGGGTAAATACTCCCGAAAGCCACAGGTGAGTAGGGAGAAATGATAGCCTACCGGCTGCCAACCCGAGCACGCCCCAAGCAGGCAGCCGGTGGGTTTTCTTCTTTAGAATCAGCAATTAGCAGTTTGTCGTTGAGCCTGAGCCCTTTGAGCCATCGCCTCGTTCACCATCCGTCAATGAGATCATTGGGATGAAGGACTGAATGGTCGATGGTCATTGACGAGCGGTGGTATACCACAATTTCCAAGTGCTAACTGCTTCTTTTTATGGGGCTGCGTTCGCAGATGTACTCGCTCACGACGCGCTTCCATTTTCCCTGCGCTTTGAGGATGTATTCGACCGCGTCACGTGCGGCACCGTCCCCGCCGCGGTGAGGAGTTACGAAGTGCGCCTCCTGTTTGACCTCATTGCGAGCGTTGGCGACCGCAATGGCGAATCCGCAATTGCGCATCACAGGCAGGTCGATTACGTCGTCGCCGACAAAAGCGGCTTCCGCGGAACGGAGACCCTCCTGACGAAGAATCTCCTCGAAAACTGTGAGCTTGTCCTGGATACCCTGATGAACGTGGTCCATCTTTAAGTCGCGAGCGCGCAGGGCGACGGTTTCCGAAATTCGCTTGGTGATCAGGCCCGTCTTGATGCCGGCGAGTCGGGCCAACGAGATCGCCGTACCATCGTGCGCGTGGAAGCCCTTGGCTTCGATCAGGGTTTGGCTGTGAAGCGCGAAGCCGCCCCGTCCGGCATGTTGCGCCGATCGTTCTGACACGGTTTGCTGGGCGCCAGCGGGCGTGGGAAAAACAAAGATCTTGCCGTCGGTCAAGACCCCGTCCACGTCGAACAGGATGAGTTTGATCTTCTTGGCGCGGAGTTTGGGAGAGCGAATGTCGGGCATTGCCGAAATTCTAGCATTCAACCCGAAATGACCCGAACGAATTGATGGGGCTTAAAGGCGAACATTTTGCGAAACTGCGGATTTTCGTTTAAAATGTCGTGAATGTCTCTCCTTGTTCCAAACTCCCTATGTGTGCCCGATTCCTTGGCTTGGGCTCACCCCCTCATGCAGGAGTGGTTTGTCCAGCATTTTGGCACCCCTACCGAGCCACAGGAGCAGGGATGGCCGCATATTCTGGCCGGACACACGACGCTTATCTCCGCGCCTACCGGTTCGGGTAAGACCTTAGCGGCATTTCTGGCGTGTATTGACCGACTGGTACGTAAAGCTCTGGCCGGTGATCTTCAGAATCGTACGGAAGTCTTGTACGTGTCACCGCTTAAAGCGCTGGGAAATGACATTCAGAAGAACCTTGAAATTCCGTTAGGCGAGATTTTTCAGATGGCGGGCGAGCGCGGGCTACTGATGCCGGAAATTCGAACGGCGGTCCGCACCGGCGACACTCTGGCGCACGAGCGGCGCGCGATGCTGAAGCGACCACCGCACATTCTGGTCACTACTCCTGAGTCCCTCTACATTCTGCTCACAGCGGAAAGGAGCCGGGCGATTCTGCGAGATGTCGAGACGGTGATTGTGGACGAAATTCACGCGGTCGCCGATGACAAGCGGGGTGCTCACCTCGCGCTCTCACTGGAACGTCTACACGCGCTAGCTTACCGGCCGCCAGTGCGCATTGGGCTGTCGGCTACGCAGAAGCCGATCGAGGATATTGCACACTTCTTGACAGGTAATGGGCGTCCGGCCCCGGTGATCGTCAACGTCGGGCACAAGCGGCAGCTCGATCTCTCGGTCGAAGTACCAGCCAGTCAGTTAGGACCGGTCGCGACTAACGAGATGTGGGATGAGATTTATGACCGCATCGCGGAACTCGCGCGGCAGCATCGCTCGACCCTGGTTTTTGTAAACACGAGACGGTTGGCAGAGCGTGTCTCGCATAATCTGGCGGAGCGCCTGGGAGAAGAAGCCGTAGCCGCCCATCACGGCAGTCTATCGCGCAGGTTGCGCCTGAATGCTGAGAAGAAGTTGAAGAACGGAGAAATTCGCGCTCTGGTGGCGACTGCATCTCTCGAACTGGGAATTGATATTGGCACCGTTGATCTGGTTTGCCACATCAGTTCCACGCGATCGATTGCGGTTGCGATGCAGCGCGTGGGACGTTCCGGTCACTGGCGAGGAGCAGTGCCCAAAGGCCGCATATTTGCAACGACGCGCGATGAACTGCTGGAGTGTGCGGCGCTGGTGCGAGCCATCCGGCACGGCGACTTGGATCGCATTATGATTCCGGAGTCGCCGCTCGATGTGCTGGCACAGCAGATCGTCGCTGCCTGTGCAGCTGAAGAGTGGGTGGAAGATAAGCTTTTCGAATTGCTGCGCCGGGCGTATCCGTATCGCAATCTTTCTCGAGAAACGTTTGATTCGATTCTCAAGATGCTCTCCGAAGGCATTGCTGCGCGGCGCGGGCGTTATGGAACCTACCTGCATCGTGATCAAGTGAACGGACGTTTGCGGGCGCGGCGCGGAAGCCGTCTGGCCGCAATCACCAGTGGTGGCGCGATTCCGGACAACGCTTTGTACACCGTCGTCGCGGAGCCCGAGGGAATCGTTGTCGGTACGCTTGACGAAGACTTTGCCGTCGAGAGCAAGCGCGACGACATCATTCTGCTGGGCAACAGTTCGTGGCGCATCCGCCGCATCGAGGGAAAGTCGGGACGTATGCTGGTGGAAGACGCGCATGGCGCGCCACCTAGCGTCCCTTTCTGGTTGGGCGAGGCTCCAGCCAGGACGGCTGAGCTTTCTCAGCATGTGGCCGATCTGCGACAGATCATCAGCGACATGCTGCCGAATGTTTCGCCCGTCGGGTTCTCGCCGACGCAGCCATTGGTAGCGGAGACTGTTGCCTGGTTAAAAGAGGAATGCGGATTAGACGATTCCGGCGCCGAGCAGATGACTGAATACATTCTGCAAGGGCGTGCGGTGCTGGGTGCCGTCCCGACGAAGAACACGATCATTGCCGAGCGCTTCTTCGATGAGGGCGGCGGGATGCAGCTGGTCATTCACGCACCTTTTGGCGGCCGCATCAACAAGGCGTGGGGACTGTCGCTGCGCAAGCGGTTCTGCCGTAGCTTTAATTTTGAATTACAGGCCGCAGCGACCGATAACGGTCTGAGTATTGCGCTGGCCGAGCAACACAGTTTCCCGCTGGCCGATGTTTTCCATTTTCTTCAAGAGGAGACGGTGCAGGGCATCCTCGAACAAGCTGCGTGTGCTTCGCCCATTTTTGGTACGCGCTGGCGATGGGACGCAATGCGCTCGCTGGCGCTCTTGCGCTTTCAGGGCGGCTCGAAAGTTCCGCCGCAGATTCAGCGGATGCGCGCCGACGATCTCTTAGCCTCAGTATTTCCTGATGTAGCTGCCTGTCAGGAAAATATTACTGGCGACATTCAGATTCCTGATCATCCTCTGGTGAACGAAGTCATGAAGGACGTCCTCACCGAGGCCATGGATCTGGATGGGCTCAAAGATGTGTTGCGTGGGATTGAGAGCGGAAAAATTCGCTGCGTGGCCGTGGACACACCAGTGCCGTCGCAGTTTTCGCACGAGATCCTGAATGCCAATCCGTACGCCTATCTTGATGATGCTCCGCTCGAAGAGCGTCGGGCGCGAGCGGTTGAGATGCGGCGGGTATTGCCGGAATCGGTGCTCGAAGAAGTTGGGAAGCTCGATCCGGCGGCGATTGCACAGGTTCGTGAAGAGGCTTGGCCTGATGTACGCGATGCCGATGAGTTGCATGACGTTCTGCATACGCTGATTGCTGTGCCTGCAGATGACCGGGCCTTGACCGGCTGGACGGGCGAGATACCAGTCCCAACATCGATTCTCAGTGGGACAGAGGAGGGCCTTCGTCCCCACGTGAGCAGTAGCCGGGTGGAATGGGGTGCCTATTTCGAGCAACTGGCCACAGCAAACAGGGCGGCGATCGCGACAGTCAGCGAAAGTCAGCGCTACTGGGTGGCGGCGGAACGAGCGCAGACCTTTGGGCTTTTATTTCCTGAAGCGAGTTTCGATCGGACTTTGCCTGAAGTCGGCACAGCACTTGCCTCGCGTGGTGATGCTTTGCTGGCATTGATGACCGGCTGGATGATGCACGTTGGACCGGCCACCGCGGCGCAGTTGGGCACACTGGTGGGCGTCTCGTCTTCTGACGTTTTCAAGACATTGCTGAGGCTCGAGGCTAGCGGTGCAATCCTGCGAGGCAAGTTTACAGATGCCACCTCGCGAGTGGGAGCGCCACAGGAAGAAGAAATCGAATGGTGTGATCGGCGGTTACTGGCGCGAATTCACCGGCTGACGGTCGCTACTCTCCGTAAGCAAATCGAGCCGGTCACAGCAGCTCAGTTCATGCGATGGTTGCTGCGCTGGCAGCACCTCGCACCGGGAACGCAGGTTGTGGGGGAACGCGGAACCCTCGAGATACTCAATCAGCTCCAAGGATTCGAAGTTCCGGCGAATGCCTGGGAACGACAAGTACTGGCGCGACGCATTTCCGAGTACGATCCAAAAGTATTAGATCAGCTTTGCCTCACGGGCGCCGTTGGCTGGGGGCGGCTGTCACCGCATCCCGCAACGCTCGAAGATTCTGCTGCCGGCAAACGGCGAGTGATTCCCACCAGTGTTGCTCCCATTACTTTCTTTGTGCGTGAGGAATCGGATTGGATGACACCGCACCATCCTGCGACCGAACAGCCCGAGGCGCGCGGATTGAGTCACGGGGCGCGCCAGGTGATGGAATTCTTGCGGCAGCGCGGGGCCTCGTTCTTCGCGGACATTGTTCGCGGCACGGGCAAGCTCAAAGCAGAAGTCGAAACGGCGCTCTGGGAGCTGGTCGCAGGAGGACTTGTAACGGCCGACGGTTTCGACAACCTTCGATCCCTCATTGACCCCAAACGACGCGCGGGACAAGGGAGCGGACGTAACTCTCGCCCGCGTCACAGCACGGGAAGGTGGTCGTTGCTTTACACCGATCAGGCAGTGGAGCGCTCCAAGGCGGTTGAGGCCACCTGCTGGATGCTGCTCAAGAGATACGGCATCGTATTCCGTGATGTGCTTACCCGGGAGACGAATTTGCCCAAGTGGCGGGAGTTGCAGGTTGCCTTCCGACGTTTGGAAGACCGTGGTGAAGTGCGCGGTGGCCGGTTCGTCAGTGGATTTCTGGGAGAACAGTTCGCTTTGCCGGTGGCTGTGGAGTCGCTGCGTGCCACGCGCAAATTGGCGCCGATTGGCGAGGTCATTACGGTATCTGCTGCCGATCCGCTGAATCTCGTAGGTATTCTGGTACCGGGGGAGCGAGTCCCTGCCATTTCAGGTAAGTCGGTCACTTTCCGCGACGGCGTCGCAGTCATGGGTATAGCGTACGAAAGCTCTCACAAGGACGCCGCGGCTACGGGATGATTGGTTCGAAGAGCTGGAAGGCCTTGTGCGCCAAGAACTGGCAATTTGGGGGTAAAAGTAATTGAGGACCCGATGAGGGGGCCCCCCGGATCCCCAATTAACACTGCCCGGCAGGATTCACAAAGCGCTTCCCCCATCGCTTTCGCCAGGCCAGTCGTCACACTGAGTCTATGCATTTAATTCGCCACACCTCACGTTGTTGCAGTCACCGACATGGTCGTGACACAAACATTGCCCCGACAAGGAGTTGCGAGCGAGGCTCTAAGAACCCAACCCTGATCCATTGGAATAGGGCATAGGTCGAAGCTATCCGAATGGATAGTCCAGCTATCTGACTGGATAGCATAGAGAGATGAACCACGTTTTCGCCATGATACTGTGCTAGACGAGTAGAGGACGTAGCAGTGAATCCCAGATTAGTAGCTTTTTGCGGACCCCTGAAAGACTCTACATTCGTGCTGCCCGCCGGAGAAGTGCCCGTCGGCCGGGACTCTTCCAACTTGTTATGTGTCAGCGATCTTTCAGTTTCACGACGCCATTGTGTTTTTAATCGGACAGATGATGCGGTGACTGTCGGTGATCTCGGCAGCCGCAACGGCACCTTGGTAAACGGTGTCCCCGTACGTGAAACCGGACTCAAACATGGCGATCAGGTCACGATTGGGGATTCCGTTTTTCTTTTCCTGCGGGATGAGGAAACGGACCGGCAAGTCCTGAATCCGGTTGAGTTCGAGGATGATCAGTTGACTCGGGCAACCGCGCAGGTGCGCCCGCAAGATGTGCTGTACCTGCATCCCGAGAAGGTGCTGCGCGAGATGCCGGTAAACTCCCGTATGGCAAGGAATCTCAGCGCGCTATTGCAGATCAGCCGTGTGGTGCACTCTATTCGCGACCTTGAAGAGCTCCAGCAACAGATCCTAAGTCTAATTTTCGAGGTTTCGCCGGCAGAGCGTGGCGCAATCCTGCTGGACGGCAAAGATGCAGAAAACTTTACTTCGATTTTCGCGCGCAACCGGCCCCCGGGCGGCAATCGGCCCGTGCGCGTCAGCCGCACGATTGCACTTCAAGTTCTAAAGCAGGGAATTGCCATACTTGGCGGAGACGTCCCCAATAGCGGTGATTTCAGCGGCGTGGAAAGTCTGGTTGCCTCGCAGGTACGCTCATTGCTCTGCGTCCCGATGATAATTTTCGAACACGTTATCGGGTGCATCTACCTGGACTCCACCGATCCTCTCCACCGCTTTGACGAGGACCACCTGCAACTGATCACAGCTATAGCCGGCATATCAGCGGTGGCTCTGGAAAATGCTCGCCGCTTGCAGTGGCTGGAATCGGAGAATCAACGGCTCATAACCGAAATAAACTTCGAACACAGCATGCTGGGCGAAAGCCCAAAGATGAAACGGGTCTACCAGTTCTTGAACCGCGTGGCACCCACGGAGTCCACGGTGCTTATCGGCGGGGAGAGCGGAACCGGCAAAGAACTCGCGGCGCGCGCAATCCACCGCAATAGCGCACGAGCAGGAAAACCGTTTATCGCAATCAATTGCGCGGCTATACCAGAGGGGCTGCTGGAAAGTGAACTGTTCGGCCACGAAAAGGGCGCGTTCACCGGCGCTGCCGGACAAAAGAAGGGGAGGCTTGAAGTAGCCAACGGCGGTACAGTCTTTCTGGATGAAATTGGCGAAGTGGCACCTGCGATCCAAATCAAGCTGCTGCGGGTGCTGCAAGAGCGCGAATTCGAGCGGGTAGGCGGAACACGGCCAATCAAGGTGGATATTCGCCTCATTGCCGCCAGTAATCGCAACCTGGAGGAATCGGTACAGGCCGGCACTTTCCGCCGGGACCTTTATTTCCGATTAAACGTCGTCCTCCTGAAAATGCCGCCGCTACGAGAAAGACGGGAAGACATTCCGATGCTGGCTCGTTACTTTGTGGCCAAATACAGCAAGAAATGTAATGTCAGACAAAAGCAAATCTCTCGAGAAGCGCTGGCGCGCCTCATGAATTACGACTGGCCAGGAAACGTTCGGGAACTGGAAAACGCTATTGAGCGAGCGCTTGTGCTGGGCTCGTCGGAAGTTATCCTGCCAGAGGACTTGCCGGAACCGTTGCTCGAGACTGGCCCCGCTCCGGGAGTCACCGCCACCAAGTATCACTCCGCGCTAACTGGTTTGAAAAAGCAACTGATTCTGAATGCTCTTGGCGAAGCACAAGGAAGCTACACCGAGGCTGCACGGATCCTGGGAGTGCATCCTAATTATCTGCACCGGTTGATTCGCAATCTGAATTTGAAGGGATCCTTGCCTACCTTGCCGGTGCGTGGGAAAACATCCAGCGCACAAATCGAACAAATTGACAGACGGGCGTCAGGTTCGGGGTAGATGTAGCGAGAATAATGTAGCAGGATTCAGATACATTCCCTGCCAGCGGACCGCGACATGCAGGTGTGCTCCCGTCGCGCGGCCAGTGGCGCCACTCATTCCAATCTGCTGGCCTTTGGCAATGCGGTCGCCCTCTCTAACTCCAATTTCAGACAGATGTAGATAAAGCGTGAGCAAACCCTGTCCGTGGTCGAGAACAACGCAATTCCCTTCAAAGAAAAGCGGATGAGCGAGAATTACAGTGCCGCTGTTGACGGCGAAAACCGGAGTGCCCGCTGGGACTGCATAATCGACACCCTTGTGCACGCTTTCTACGGCACCGTTGAACGTCCGGCGGGTGCCAAAGACGTCCGATACAGGCGCGTTGACGGGGGAAAGAAAACCGCCGGACCACTCCCGCCGCGTGCTGCTCTGCAAGAATGCTTTGTCCTTAAGCGTCTTATCCTGATTGATCGCCTCCACTTGCGCGGCATTGGGTTCGGTGAACTTCTTTGGGATCAGGAGGGCTATTGTGTGGTACTTGCCGGCACCGACTCGTATTCTTTTTACTGACGAAACAGGCATTCCTTTCTCCGGTTCCGCGGTGAGTGTCAGAGAATAAGTACCCGGTTTGGTTTCGAGACTGGTGCCGGCGAGCGCGTACCAGGTTCTGGTGGATGGCTCAAAAGTGAAGGTCAGGTCGTGTCCGAGCCATGTGCCGTTGAGCGATTTTGCCGTTGTTGGCGGCTTCACACGAAATACAACCGGAGTTCCGTTCACCAGCCGAACCGGTTGCCATCGGATGAACCACTGAGGGGTGGCTGTTCGCTTTGAAGGAGATTGATCAGCTCTCGCGCTTAAAAGGGACGTTACAATGATCACGAGCAGTGCTGTGGCGCGAGCGAAGATCATTGATGGATTCTGTTTCAAATAACTCTCCCGACCCTCAGCATAGCAGTGTGACGTTATAGTCTGACGTCCCTAATATTGTCCCGCACGACGTCGCATTTCACAAAGAAGCTGAGGTTGATTGAAGGTGTCGCCCTCGGTGTAAACACACGGAGAGCAACGGAGTGCAGCCGTAATATCTTAAGATAGATTATGGTGGACCTGGTCGGGATCGAACCGACGACCTCTTCCATGCCATGGAAGCGCGCTCCCAGCTGCGCCACAGGCCCACACTTTGGTGAAGGGACAAACAGTCTTAGTCGGACTTCCCGGGTGCGACGTCGATTGCATCAATTCTCCCCCACCTGTTAGTGATAGTCAATCTGGACGCGATGTATTTTGAGAAACCACAGAAAATTAGTATCCTGAATCTGCTATAGCTCGGAAGATTAATCGGAGTCCCATGAAATACGCAGCCCTGCTGGTTGTGTTGTTGTGCACAATAATCGCAACTGCCCAGGTTCAGTCAGTTGGCCAGGCTGGGGCGCCGCCGGTTTCTTATACTTCAGTCAGCCAGTTGAACACGCTGCTTTCAGAAGTTGAGCAGGCGGCGCAGAGTACGGTTGCTGATCTCAGCAAATTGCGCGTGGATAAATGGAAGACCGATTCCTCCAACAAGCGTCAAATGCAGGGCGATGTGGAGTCGGTGCGGCGCAATTTACAGTCCGCGCTCCCGGAGATCATCAACCAGTTGCGTTCCTCTCCCGAAGACCTTGCGGCGACTTTCAAGCTCTACCGAAATCTGGATGCCCTCTATGACGTGTTTAGATCGGTAGTTGAATCGGCGGGCGCATTTGGCTCGAAAGATGAATTTCAGTCGCTGTCTAATGATCTCAGTTTGTTCGAACGCTCTCGCCGTTCGCTGGCAGACCGTTTGGATAATCTGAGCGCGTCCAAAGAAGCGGAGCTGAATCGTTTACGCATGCAGGTCAAGAATCTGGCTGCTGCGACTCAGCCTCCAAAGAAAGTCATTGTTGACGATACCGAACCTGCCAAGAAGCCGGCCAAAAAGAAAGCAACTCCCAAAGCCTCAAAGCCAGCCAGTTCGCAGCAGTCACAGCAACCGACGCAACCTCAGTGACACAGCCTTTTCAACTAACGCAGCTTTTCTAACTTCCGTAGCATCCCCTCGCTTGAACCACGCCTGCCACCGGTTCGTTTCTAATAGCAAACAAAGGCTTTAGAGTCAGCAGTTGTTTGGGGAACTCAGGATGCCCATTTGGGGTCTATCTATGCAGGACGTTAGTGTGGGTCCTGGCCGGAAAGATGTGCGGCGAATTACTTTTGGTGCAAGGTGGCGAGCGGAAAAAACCTATAATAGGGGTGTCGCCATGAGAGTCATGGCGGGAGCAACTACCTTGGGTGATCTCGCAAGCGCAATCGGAGTTCGGGATCAGGAATCCGCAATCGTGGCGGAACTGAAGGCCGGGTCGGAAGACGCTTATGCCTGGTTGATTGGCGAGTTCCATCAGCCGATTTATAACCTGGTGTATAGGATCGTCAATGACCCGTCTGATGCGGCTGATACGACGCAAGAGGTGTTCTTGAAAGTGTTTCGGGGGATGAAGCATTTCCACGGGGAATCCAGCCTTAAGACTTGGATTTACCGGATTGCGTTGCACGAAGCGTCCAATCGCCGGCGCTGGTGGTTCCGCCATAAAGCACATGAGATATCGATCGAGCCGGGTGAAACAGATGAAGGCTTCGGTGGCGCGATGGGGCCCGGAGACAAGCTGACAGATGAAAGAGATTCGCCATTCGACAGCTTTGCCCACGAAGAGGTTCGCAGTCGTGTGGAACAAGAATTACGTAAGGTACCGGAACCATACCGCAGCACGCTAATCTTGCGGGATCTGGAAGAGATGTCATACGAAGAGATCGCAGAGATCACGCAAGTCTCACTCGGGACAGTCAAATCGCGGCTAACTCGCGGGCGGGAGGCTCTTAAGCAACGACTGACGTCTTACATTAGAGAGGTGAGACAGGAACTGGGTCTGGGTAGTCGGCAAGAGCGCGGTTCGGAATGCAGAAGTGGTCAAGGCTCCACGGGCGGCAGGCGAATTGAGGTGAGACCATGAAGTGCGGTGAGGCCAGGTCGCTGTTCTCGCCGTATCTCGACGGCGCGGTCACAGGGACTCAAATGCATGCGCTAAGTGTGCATCTTCAGGATTGTTGCAGATGCGAACGAGAGTACCTGCTGTTGCGCAAGAGCCAGCAATTGCTGGTAGGGCTGGGGCGCAAGAAAGCGCCGCTTGATTTGGCGCTGAAGTTGCGGGTCGCGGTGTCCCAAGAGATTGCCGAGGTGAAGCGTCCGCGTTTTCAAGGGTTGCTGGTGCGACTGGAAAATGCGATTGACGCGTTCATGGTTCCGGTTACAGCGGGCCTGGTGAGCGCTGTGGTTATCTTCGGGATACTAATGGGCTTTTTCGCGTTACCGGAAACGTTGCAGGGTAACAATGACGATGTTCCACTGATGCTTTACACCGCACCAGAACTTCAGCAGTCGGCTTTTGGCACGACGTTAAATTCTATCAATGCGGACTCACTTCTGATTGAGGCATCGGTAGACGCGAATGGTCGAATCGAAGACTATCGCATCATTTCCAATCCCAACGACTCCAAAGACCTGCTGCCGCAAGTCAAGAATATGCTCATCTTCACTACCTTTCGTCCCGCAACGACGATGGGACGACCAACATCGGGACGGGCGGTATTGTCTTTTTCCAAGATCAGCGTGAAAGGGTAGCGAGCTTGTGGTTTCCAATTCTGAGCTGAAAGCTACTAGCTCGCTCCCGTTTGACCCTCCCGCGCCTAGACCTTTACACTGTCTGTAGTCTCCGTGTCCCGCCACCCTGCAGGAGGTTCTCCTGGGTTTTAAGTATCGATGCTGGCTTTTTACGGCTGTTTTCGGGCTATTAGCACGAATGTGTCTGGCGCAAAACACGCCGAAGGTGACCCTAGACACCAGCGAAACTCTTTTCTCCGTACTTACAGCCATCAATGCGTGCGGCTATGATCAGGAACTCGGTGTCTCTGATCCATTGCGCGCTCAGATCCGATCAGAAGTGGCGAAAAACATCCAGGCTTCTGCGGAATCCCAGCAAGCTAGCCAGACAATGTGTGAGTTTTATAAGGAGCACCAGCAGCCCGACGCTTCACGTGAGCTCGCACAATATGTTTCTCTGGCGCTCTCCCTGACCGGTCCACCGTTCACGGCAAAGAACCGGGATCCAGAAACTTCGAAAAGCCAGCAAACTGAGAGTTTGCCAGCGAAAGAAGCGCCCCTTCCTCCAGACGCCACTTATGTTGGCGGGTTTATTCCGCTGCTACAAAAGTTTTACGACACGGGTGGGTTAAAAGGCATTTGGCAGCGTCATCGTGAAGCCTATTCAGCCCTGACAAACCGTTATCACGAACCACTTTCGAAGATGTTGTTCGGTACCGAAATGTATTTGAAGCTGCCTTCAGCAGGGTATTTGGGCCGGCAGTTTGCCGTATACCTTGAACCAATGGGCGCACCCGGTCAAACTAATGCGAGAAACTATGGCAACGACTATTATGTCGTGATTTCTCCGAGCTCGTCGCTTAAGATGCAGCAGATTCGCCATACTTACCTGCATTATCTGCTGGATCCTTTTGCACTGAAGAATGGCTCGGCGATAAAGCGTTTGGAACCGTTGCTAGACTCCGTTAAGACTGCTCCGATGGAGGAGAGCTTCAAGAATGACATCTCACTGCTGGTTACCGAATGTCTGGTGCGGGCGATTGAAGCGCGCAACATGGTTCCGCCAAAGATTTCGGAAACAGAACGCGCCAAGGCAGTAGAAGAATCCGTGGAAGAGGGCTTCATTCTGACCCGCTATTTTTATGATGCCTTGATCCGGTTCGAAAAGGATCCTGAGGGTCTGCGCAACGTGTACCCAGACTTGCTCGGCAACATCGATGTGGGAAGGGAGTCGAAGCGGGCTTCGCAAATACAATTTGCCACCGAGGCGGCGCCTGAATTGCTGCATTTATCGCGCCCAAATAATGAACTGCTATTGCTGAACGCCGAGAAGCGGCTCTCCGCTGGGGACCCGCAAGGGGCACAGAAGCTTGCGCAGCAGGCCCTGGATGAAAACCGTGAAGACCCCGGTCGCGCACTATTCATTCTGGCGCAAGTGGCCACGATGAATCGCGACATGCAGGGAGCGCGAAACTATTTCGAACGCGCCCTCGAAGTGGCGCAAGAGCCGAAGGTGGTCGCCTGGTCCCACATCTATCTGGGCAGGATCTTCGATTTGCAGGAGAACCGCGAGGCCGCCTTGAATCACTACCGGGCCGCAAAAACGGCGGGCGATTCGCTACCCGAAGCCAAGGCCGCTGCCGAGCGCGGCCTGGAACAGCCATATGAACCGCCGGCTTCTCGGCAGTGACCAAAGGTGAGCGGGAAATTTCGAATTCCGATTTTGAGAAATCGCGTTAAGGAGAAACTATGAAGCGAGCAGCAGTCATAGGAGTGATGCTGGCTATAGCGACGTGGGGCGTTGGCCAAACTTATAACCAAAACCAGTACCCGCAGCAAACCTCGCCGAGTCAGCAGGGAAGCAAGCAGCCGGACAGCACTGCGCAACCTGGAACTGCCCAGCAGGGGACGCCCCAACCCGGCGCCACGACCCCAGCCCCGTCTGAGGGCAAACGCCCACCGCAGGCGAAGACGCAGCCCGAGTTCGACGCCTATAAGGCCGCTGCGGCCAAGACGGACGCCGCCGCATTGGAAACCGCGGCTAACGATTTTGCTACCAAATTTCCCGACAGCGAACTTCGAGTCATCCTCTTCAAAACCGCGATGCGCGCTTATCAGAGTGCTAACAATGGCGATAAAACCGTGGAATTGGGACGCAAGGTGCTCGCCAGTGATGCCGACGATCCTGAAGCTCTGGTGATTGTCGCCAGTGTTCTCGCAGAGCGCACGCGCGATACAGATTTAGATAAGGACCAGCGCCTGGATGAGGCTATGAAGATGGCGCAACACGCCATCCAAACCGTGAATACAGATGTCGCGGTTCCGGCGGGGACGGCGCCAGACAAGTTGGAAGCCTACAAGGGACTGCTGCTTTCGAATGCCTATTCTATTATCGGAACCCTGGAGTTTAAGAAGGATAACTTTAAAGCCGCCGAGACCGACTTGCACAAGTCCATCGATGCGTTTCCAGCCCAGCCTGATCCAGTAGTTGTGCTGCGATTAGCATTGGCTTTGGATAAGCAGGATAAATATCCCGAGGCGCTGACTTATGCGACTAAAGCTTCCGAGTTAACGCAAGAGAATACGCCGGCCGGTGGTCTGGCCCGCAGAGAATGTGAACGAGTGGCGCAACTATCTAAACAGCCGAAGCCAGCCGCTTGCGGAAGTGGGGCGATGCCGGCTCAAAACCAAGCGCCACCGAAGTAACGATTCTGCCCGGCACAGAACCGAGGAACTGGCATTCAATTCAGTATGAAAGCAGGAGAGATCGCGGCGCTGGAGTCTGTTCTGGGGTATCACTTCAAGCGTCCGGAATTAATTGAACTAGCTCTCACACATACTTCCGATGCGCGGGAGCGAGAGGCCCTGCGTGCATCGGAAATCCTCATCCGGGTGGGAGACAACGAGCAACTGGAGTTTCTTGGGGACGCGGTTCTGGGTCTGATTACCAGTGAGGAATTGTTTCAGCGTCTGCCCGATTTTCGCGAGGGACAGCTCTCCAAGTTGCGCGCACATTTGGTGAGCGAGAGGCATCTGATTCGGGTCGCGCAGCAATTAGATTTGGGACACTACCTGCGCTTAGGTCGCGGCGAGGAAAAAAGCGGTGGCCGTAGCAAGACTGCTTTGCTGGTTGATGCCCTGGAAGCGGTGCTGGCGGCAATCTATCTCGATGGTGGGCTGGATGCCGCGCGGCAATTCATTCTGCGCTCCATTGTTGGACCGGAACTGGAACGGATGGACCTCGCTGGCAGCGGCCTGCCGGTAACCGATTTTAAATCAGCCTTGCAGGAGACGCTGCAAGCAATGGGGCAGCCCCAGCCTTCGTACGTATTGGTTAAGGAAGCCGGACCCGAACATAGCAAGATTTTCACTGTAGAAGCGCGATTACATGCCTCGGGAGGGCAAAGCAGGCCGGAGTTCGTTGGGCGCGCCGAGGGATCCACCAAGAAAAGAGCAGAACAGGATGCCGCTCGCCAGGTACTCGAGTACCTTTCATCGCTCCCTCGGATCGTGGTGAGCAAGCATGCACGGAAAGGCCGAAGCAGTGCCAGCCAGTGAAGTGATGATCGCTGCTCAGCCGAGGTCCGCCGGCGTGGAGTGGCCGGGTTCGCTGCAATCACTGCTGGCCACGGTCGTGATCGCAACGTTCGTCATTACTTTTGTGGTCCAGGCTTTTCAAATTCCCTCCGAATCCATGGAGAACACGCTGCTGATCGGCGATTACCTGCTGGTGGACAAGTTTTGTTACGGGGAAGCGGGCATCTGGGACGGAATCATGCCCTACCGCAAAATTCAGCGCGGCGACATCGTGGTGTTTCACTATCCGGTTCGTCCCGCGCAGCATTTCGTAAAGCGCGTGGTAGGCATCCCGGGTGATCGGGTTCGAATGCTCAACCGGCAGGTCTGGGTAAACGGCGTTCCTCTGAAAGAACCGTATGTCCGATATAGTTCGCCGGTACGCGACCTCTTCCGTGACGATTTTCCGCGCCTGGATATTCCGGCTCCTGGATTGGAGGCGGGCTGGTGGCTGCAAATGCGAAAACTTGTAGAGGATGGCACATTGATCGTGCCCGAGGGACACTATTTTGTTCTCGGCGACAATCGCGATGAAAGTCTGGATAGTCGCTACTGGGGCTTTGTTCCGCGCGAAAATATCATCGGCAGGCCGCTACTGATCTACTGGTCGGTACGTAATCTCGATAATGACATGGCAGTGCCTGCCTCGCGCAGTGATAAACTCTACCACTTCGCTTACGCGCTGACTCACTTGTTTCAGGTTACTCGGTGGGACCGCACGTTTCGACTGGTTAATTAGGAGCGCATCTGTTAACGCGACGACTGCAAGTGGCCAAAAAGGAAAACAAGCCGGAAGTCAAACAGCGCGAAACCACGGTCGAGTTCCTGGCCTCACTGGCGGCGGTTCTGGTTACAGGTCTGTTTATCATCACATTTGTGGTGCAGGCCTTCGAAATCCCGTCAAGCTCAATGGAGAACACGCTGCTGATCGGCGATCACGTTTTCGTCAATCGAGTGCAGTTTGCGCCCCCGACGCGTTGGGTGGGACCGCTCCTTCCCTACCGTGAAATACGACACGGCGACATTATGGTCTTTCTTTCGCCCGCGGAACCGGGCCTCTACGTCGTCAAACGGGTTATTGGTGTGCCTGGCGATCGCATCCATCTTCGCGACGGCGTCGTGTATCGCAACGGCGAAAAGTTGAACGAGCCTTACGTAATACACAAAGCCGATAGCTACAATCCTTATCGCGATAACTTTCCCGCGGTGCCCGCCTCCGACTTCTATGGCGTTACGCCGGAATGGCAACTCATTATGAAGTCGCACATCCAAGGAGATGACATCGTGGTCCCTGCGGGCGCGTATTTTGCCATGGGCGATAACCGTGATGTGAGTCTGGACAGCCGTTACTGGGGTTTTGTGCCACTGGAGAATGTGATCGGTCGCCCCATGTTTATTTACTGGTCATTTGAAACGCCTGCTGATCAATACCAGCAAACACAAATTGGTCAGCGGCTAGGCTTTCTGGCTCATGTGGTTATCCACTTCTTCGATGAGACTCGCTGGCGCCGAACGCTCAAGGTCGTACGGTGAAACTCCTTTCGTCCAAGCATCGTTTCTTTATTGGCGTCGCCTTGTTACTGTTGGCGTTGTTTCTCGTCCGCCCCGGAGGGAGGCGCCTGAAAACGCGTATTGCTGGCTCGATTAGCGCAGCACTGGGGCGGCAAGTGGACATTGATGCGGCACACTTGCGCTTCCTTCCCCAGCCTGGCTTTGATTTGGAAAACTTCGTAGTTCACGATGATCCTTTATTCGGCGCAGAGCCGGTGCTTCGCTCGCAGGAGGTCACAGCTGCGCTGCGCTTTAGCTCGCTGCTGCGCGGCCGTCTTGAAATATCACGGCTGAGCCTGACCGATCCCAGTTTTAACCTGGTCCGCAACGCCCAGGGACATTGGAATATTGAGAATTTGCTGGAAAGGACTGCCAAGACGACTGTGGCCCCTACGGGCAAGACGCGGGTCGAGCCGCGCCCTGGCTTTCCATACATTGAAGCCAGTGCCGCCCGCATAAACTTCAAATTCGGACAGGAAAAGAAGCCTTACGCGTTGATGGATACCAACTTCGCCCTTTGGCAGGATTCGGAGAATACCTGGGGGGTGCGCCTGAAAGCGCGTCCGATGCGCACTGATTTCAATCTGAGCGATACTGGTCTGCTCACCGTCAGTGGCATATGGCAACGTGCGGCCACCCTCCGCGACACCCCACTACAGTTCAGCTTCAAGTGGGATCGGCCGCAGTTAGGGCAGATGACAAAGCTGCTATCAGGTAAAGACAGAGGCTGGCGGGGCGGCGTGACTGCGTCGGCGGTCTTGGAGGGCACTCCGTCAGACTTGAGCATCAGGACGGAAGCTTCGCTCCAGGATTTCCGCCGTTACGACATCATGGGTGGTCAGGAGCTTCGGCTGGCAGCACGCTGCGAGGCGCACTACAGTTCCGCGGGTCACACTTTTCAGCGCATCCTCTG
>Ga0137392_10000647_pt1 | contig 18787 bp, 30 predicted proteins | sample 15con2h34AmetaG_FD_101394 | JGI IMG/M metagenome (GOLD analysis project Ga0137392, IMG submission 101394) | Vadose zone soil microbial communities from Angelo Coast Range Reserve, California, USA - 15con2h3.4A metaG | ecosystem: Environmental > Terrestrial > Soil > Vadose zone > Saprolite... | reverse complement strand
GTCACTCGCGCGCAGCGCAGCGTACTACGCCAATCTGCGCGATTGTGCTCCTTCGAACGAAGGCGTCGTTCTGTCTCGTTTATCAAGGTGGTGGAGGCTGCGAATATCGCGCCCGTCGTTGTCACCGTTCGCTGCTTGGGCTCAGCCGAATTTGAAAAGGTCAGCGGAGGTTCTCCACGGCTTTCGTCTCTACAAAAATGCTCGAGGCCAATCGTCGCCAGAGCTCAATTCGCAGAATGATCGATTATGGAATGAACTCGTCGGCGGCGGCGATCAATCGTTATTGCGGCCGTAGTAACTTCTCAAAAGTCGATAATGTCGGCCTGTCGAGGTGTATTCCTGATGAAGGCAACCCGCCCCCGCGCAAAACGTCCTTTCATCACACCGGAAATGCTCGAAGTGCAATTTGATCAGCTGCGAATTCTGGAAATAAGTAACGAAGTAATGGGCTGGCGGTCGTTCTTCATTGTCGACCATCCACTTCTCGCAACCCTGTGGGGTCCCATCATTGGCCCGCTGGTGGCGGTTATCTCGTTCGTGTGCTCGGTCGGGAATATTCCGCTGGCTGCCGTATTGTGGAATGGCGGAATCAGTTTCGGTGGCGTGATCGCGTTCATCTTCGCCGATCTGATCGTTCTTCCGATTCTGAATATCTATCGAAAGGACTACGGATTAAAAATGGCTGCCTTTCTGTTCGCGACGTTCTACGCTGCGATGGCTGTGGCGGCGCTGATTGTCGAGTTGATATTCGGGGCGCTCGGTCTTGTCCCGGTCCAAAGGAACGCGCGGGTGGTCGAGGCTTCCATCACTTGGGACCACACGACCTGGCTCAACATCGCCTTTCTCATTCTCGCGGTCCTACTGGTCTGGCGGTTCCTGAAAACGGGCGGCCCGGCGATGTTGCGTATGATGAACAGGCCAGCCGTGATGGGGCACAGCCACTAGAACCTTCAATTGCGCCGGTTTGACCCGCTGGCGAAGAGTGGCCATGGAGCGCATGAGGTCGATAGCTTAGTGTCACGTTCAATCACTCGAACAAGGGGATCAGTCGTTACCAACCGTGCAAGTGGGGTATCGAGTGGGATCTTTGTGCACCAGCAAACTCAAAGCAAAATCCTATTTAAAGAACAATGATTCAAGCTATCGTCAAAAATAACTGGGGTATCGGTTGGGGATCGGCTGCTCATGCTCGATCGTGACAAACCCCGTCGTGCACACCGAGTCTTTGTCAGCAATCGACGAGCCCATCAAATCACGGATTCCGAATCGATATCAATCCTTATCGCCCAAATTGTCACGGGGGCTCAGCCTCAGTGCATTCGTTTCTTAATAGAGGGCTGACGGTGTGCAAGATGTTGAGACTGCAACATGATGATCCCCTTGCATTGTCGCTGAGCGGAGCGATCCGGAACGGCAATGTTACCTCACTTGAGCAGTTGGTGCGCGAGCATCCCGACTTAGTCACGGCAAGAATAGAAAAGGACGGAAAGGCCCGCACGCCGTTGCACGTCGCGACAGACTGGCCCGGGTGTTTCCCGAACGGCCTCGCAGTCATCGCCGCTTTGATCGATGCCGGCGCCGATCCGAACGCGCGATGCGAAGGAATGTGCCATACCGAGACGCCGCTGCACTGGGTTGCGAGCAGTGACGACGTTGGAGCTTTTGAGGTGCTCGTTAAGGCGGGCGCCGACATCGAGGCGCTCGGTGGCTCGATTGGCGGCGGTACACCATTAGATAACGCAGTAGGGTACGGCCAATGGCAGGTGGCTCGCCGCCTGGTCGAATGTGGCGCCCGGACCAAGCTGTGGCATGCGGCTGCGTTGGGTCTGATGTCTCGGGTTGAGGCGAACTTCGCCGGCGATGCGCCCCCAACTCCTCAAGAGATCACCACGGCCTTCTATCAAGCGTGCGCCGGTGGTCAACGGGAGCCCGCAGAATACCTGCTTTGGCGGGGCGCTGATATCAACTGGATTCCCAACTGGGGCAGCAAGAAGAGGACCCCTTTGGATGTCGCCCGCGCTTACGAAAGCGCGATTGGTGGGCGACTATCTACCGAGGATTTGGTCGAATGGCTGATCACCCGAGGCGCAAAATCAGCCGCCGAACTCACTGCATGACGGGTTGCGTACCCTCGAAGGCACGGGCAGCCGGTCGACCAATCTCGCCATCCAAATACGAAGCACCTACGTGGCGGACGCTTGCGATTGCGCGTGCCGCGCCAACTCCTGCCCGAAATTTCTGGCGTTAAATCGCTTCGCCAGAACGAAAGCCTCGTCAAGGGAATACAGAAATGTGCCGGGATGTTTGGCGACCCAGCGCTTACCGGATGACCGCGACGAGAAGAAGAAGATGAAGTGGCAAAACTTCGCTATCAAATTGGCGGCAGACGCGCCGAAAACATCTGAATCCGGCAGCAGGAAGGAGACCACAACGCCTGGCGGCTCGGCGGACTCGATACGGTCCGGCGTCACGACAAGGCGCACAAGCTCGCCGCTTTCCGGATCAGGCGATGTGATCCTTGCCGGGCGCCCAAGGATCTCGGGAATGAACAGGCTGTCCCAGGCACACCAGGTCGATAAAATGCGATCGTCCACCTCGAAGCGATGATGCATCGTCGGTGCCGCCGCGAGTCCGCCGAAGCCGAGCATGCGCCCCAGGTCGCCGCGATAGACGAGGCCGTTGATCGAGTCTCGCTGCAGAAGCGCGCGGCTTTCCATCGGAGAAATTCCGAGCGCCCGGCCCAACTGGGTGTCATCAACCGCCTGACCCTTTGCGAGTTCCCGGTATAACGTAAGTGCGACCCGTTGCTCCTCGGGCGAGAAGCGCGGTAAATGAGGCTCCAACTGTTGCCAGTACTCGTCCAGTGTAGGGACCTTGTCAGCGACTTTCATTGTTCTCTCCGCTCTAAACTTATGTCGAGGATTGAGACTAGGAGTGCAGACAACTGGTTATTTCATCGTGATTTGCCGTCAACCCAGACGGTGTACCGTGCGCTGTTGGTGCTGCCTTCGAACGTGCCGGTAATCGGCGCGTGCAATGTTCCAAGGAGCCGGGTATCGTCGAACGCGATGGCGCCCGATATCCGCCATCGCGCGGGATCTGACGGATCCGGTGTGTACACACCGATAATCTCAAACGGATAGCGGCGGCCGTCGCGCTCGAGGGTACCGCGAAACCACGCGGGATGGCGGGCGTCTCGGGATTGATCCTCATACAAGTCCCATTGGATGCGACCGGAAAGAGCCCCCGAACCACGGCCGTCGCCGCTGGCGAGATAGTCACCGAACAACGGCGGTTTGTCGAAAATCCGCTTCGATTGCGACTCCTGCCGTTGAAGTTTCAACTCCGCGATCGACTGCGGGGATGCCAAGGCACCCGCGGCGGTTATGAAGCTACCCGCGACGACCAACGCACATGCTGAACGGTGGCTAAACGAAACCGTCATGAGAGTCTCCCTCTGTTTGAGCCGTCGCTGCAATCAGACGCAGCATGAGAGCTTGGCAAAATCCTTGGTGAAGGTCTGCGCAACAAGCTTCGTTGTCCTCATCGGGTGTCTTGGTCCGCCCAGATTGTGAAATGCGAGGTGCGGGTGCTGGCGTCCCGCGTGCCGGTAAACGCCTCATGCGCCGTCCCAAGTACCGTTTTGTCGGCAAAGGTGATGACGCCGGATATCCGCCATCGCTGCGGGTCCGCTGATTCTTGTGTATATACGCCGATGATCTGGAACGGATATCGGCGTCCGTCGCGCTCGACAAAACCGCGAAAAAACGTGGGATGTCGGTTGCTTCGTGAATGATCCTCGTACAAATCCCAGAAGACGTGGCCGACAACCGCACCGGTAGCCTCACCGTCGCCGCTGGCGAGATAACTGCCAAACAGTGGCTGTTCCTTGGGGATCCACTTCGGATGGGACGCAAGGCCATGCAGAGACAATTCGGCAACCTGCTGCGGAGCCGCCAGGGCCCCCGCGGCAATGCTGAAGTTGCCGACGACCGCAAGGACGCTCGCCGCTAGACGCGCACGCGAGAGAGCCATAAAGGATTACCTCTTATTTCAGACTTGAACCTCGCCGCGATCACGCGCAGCAGGATAGCTTGGCAACATCCTTGGTGAAGGTCTGCGCAGCAAGCTTCAAGCCTTCGACTGTGGTGAGATAGGGAAAGATCGTCTCGGCCAGTTGTTCAACCGTGAGACCGCATTTGATCGCGAGTACCGCGGTCTGAATGCTATCCGCTCCCTCGGGCGCCAATATGTGCGCACCAAGAAGCTTTCCGCTACTCGCCTCGGCGACGAGCTTGATGAGGCCGCGGGTGTCGCGTGCAGCCAACGCGCGCGGAACGTAGCTTAGATTGAGCGTCGAGGTCTTCACCTTAAGCCCCTGACCGCGGGCAGCGGCTTCCGTCAAGCCAACGCTGGCAACCTGCGGATCGGTGAACACCACCGCGGGCATGGCCGTGGCATCGTAGCGTTTGCTGTTGCCGTTAAGCGCGTTCTCCGCCGCGATCCGGGCGCCATAGGCTGCCATATAAACAAACTGATCGCGTCCGGTGACGTCGCCCGCAGCATAGACGCCGAGCCTTGAGGTACGCATCCGGTCATCGACCTTAACGCCGCCGTTCGGCAGAAGCTCGATGCCGGCTTCCGCAAGGCCGAAGCCTTCGGTGTTAGGCCGCCGTCCGGTCGTGATGAGAACCTGCTCGGCCGTGATCGTCTCGTTGCGGCCATGGGAGGAAACTGTGAGCGCGATGCCCTCCAGCACTTGCCGGATATCCCGGTATGCGAGCCCATCGCGCACGGTGATGCCTTCCTCGGTGAAATACCGGGTCAAGGCGTCGCTGATTTCCGGCTCTGCATCCGGCAACAAACGGCGGCGCACTGCGATCGTCACCTTGACGCCGGCGCGGGCGAACATCTGCCCGAGCTCGCAGCCGATATAGCCGCCGCCGATCACCAACAACGATTTTGGAAGTTGATCGAGCTCCAGCGCCGTCGTGCTGGTCAAATAGGGTACGCTTTCGATCCCGGGAATCGACGGCAGTGCCGAAGTAGCGCCCGTTGCGATAATGATTTTGCCGGCCTTAATCGGTTCGCCGTTCAGCGTCACGCCATCGCCTGTCAGTCGCGCTTGACCTTCCCGATAGGCAACGGTGTTGTAGCCCGGCAGCAGATCGATGTACTTCGCCTGTCGGAGCGACGACACCAATTCATCCTTCTGGCGCACGACCGCGCCCCAGTCCATGATTCCGCCTTCCGCCCGGATGCCGGCAAAGCGCGATGCGGTTTCCGCGTGATGGACCGCCTCGGCCGCGCGGATCATGGTCTTCGACGGCACGCAGCCTACATTGACGCAGGTGCCACCGATCGTGCCACCGCCGATCAGCGCGACCTGAGCACCAAGTTCCGCCGCGGCGATTGCCGCCGAGAAGCCGGCCGAGCCGGCACCGATGACAGCAAGATCATATCCGCCGTTCCTCTTCGGCGCGTCCGAAGCGCAACAGTCATCCATCGTCTTCACTCCTCGCATTCGAACTACCGCGAATCCGGACACCTTGGGCCGGATTATTCCTCTAGCTTTTCAGCGATCGCATCAGTTCTTGAGGTGTGCGGGGTAGCCGGCGTTCGTCGCCGCAGCGATCAGCTTGGGAACATCGGCGGCCGCATCGTCAAAGGTGACGGTCGCGACGGCACTGGCGTTGGCGGTGGCTTCAGCGACCTGGACGGCCGTGACGCCTTTCACCCGCGAAAGGGTCTTCTTCACGATCGGCGCGCAGAGCTCGCAGGTGGCGTTGTCGACATTCAGGACGACCGTCTTTTCGGCCGCCTGGACGGCCAAGGGCGATAACGCCATGGCGAGGGCAGCGGCGGTGACACTGAAACGAATCATGATCTCTCCTTTTGGATGGGACGATGGGTTTAAAGGAATAGGGGTGCCAGCTTCGGGAATCCGAGCGCAATGACCACCAGCACGGTGGCGGTCCAAAGCCCGATCCTGGCCGTGCGACCGGAACTGGGCTTTGCGCAGTAGGAACCTTCGGCACAAGCTACTTTGGGCTTGCGATAAATCAGATAGAACCCATAGCCGAGGAAGCCGAAGGTAACCGCGGCGAAGATTGGCTGATAGGGCTCAAGGGCGGTCAGGTTGCTGATCCAGGCACCGCTGATGCCGAGCATGAAAAGAGCGAATGGTACAACGCAACACGATGCCGCGCCCAGTGCAGCCAAAATGCCGCCGATAGAGACCAGCCCGGCGTTCCGGGTCGACGAATCCATCGGATCGGCTTTACGCGCAGAGGATATTGAAGCAGCAAGGTTTTGTTGCATTGTTTTGTTCACGGGCGGCATCCCTACATAGCGACAGGAATTGGTATGGGCTCTGTAGGAGGTACAGGTTCAAGCGGAAAATGCGAGCCAACGCACACAGTCTTGTGAGATGGTGCAAGGTCCAGACCCTTCCACAAAGTGGCAAGGAACTGAGGATTGAAGACCTACTCGGTTCGGGCCACGCGGAAACCGAGATTCGAATCCCGATTATCGAGGGTGTACCTGACGCGAGACGCCGCGCCGACGCGCCAGGGAAAGATGCTGTACCAGGAGCCACCGCGCCCGACGCGTTGGTCGCAAACACCGTCGCCCGACGCGTCCCAAGACAGACCCGTTGCTGGCGCGTCCCTATAGTTCGGATGCCAGCAATCCGAGGTCCATTGCCAGACGTTTCCCAGCATGTCGTGGAAACCCAGGGGTTGCTCGCGAACGAGTCGACGGGAGAGGTGTGGACATGGCCGTCGCTGCATCCGAAATAACGCCCGGGCGCAGTCGGGAAATTTAGCTCGGCCCTGAACGTCTCATCGGCGGCATTGGCGTGGCGGCACGCTTCGTCGCGGCCGTCACCCCAGAAACGGGCCGTCAGCGTCCCGGCACGGGCGACGTATTCCCATTCGGCTTCCGATGGCAATCGGTAGGTTTTGCCGGTAGTTCGGCCTAGCCAGTCGAGATAGGCGATGGCGTCTTGCGATGACACGCACACCACGGGATGATTGCCACCCTGAGCGAACCCGGGATTGCGCCAATCGCTGCCCTGGAACTCTTGCCATGTGCCGTCGCCACCAAGCCCCCAACAAGGGCCGCTCGCGTTGTGTCCCGTAGCAGCGACGAATACTGCGAACTCGTCGCGCGTCACCGGATAGCGGCCCATCCAGAACGTGTAGCCGATGTTCACCCGGTGTTGCGGAACGGCCTGACCGCGGAACGGCTGCGGAACTCCCGCTCCTCTTCGCCGGCCGGCGCGCCCATGACGAACGACCCCGGCGAAACGCGCAGAAGTTCGGGACAGGTTGGGCAGTCCTTCACCGCTGTAGGCTGTTGTCCCCACGCCGGCAGCGCCAGCGATGCGGCAAAGATCACCGCCCCCCAGAACCTCATCGCGTACCCCCGCTTCGTGCAGTCCCGCCGCTGCACGAACAGCCGCCCATCTTTTACTTACTGGCAGTCGTTCCAGTCTTTAGGTGCGTGGGATACCCGACATTCGTTACCGCGGCGATCAGCTTGGATACATCGGCAGCCCCATCATCGAACGTGACGGTCGCGACGGCACCTGATTCGGCATTGGCTTCCGCGACCTGGACGGCTTTGACGCCCTGCACCCGCGACAAGGTCTTCTTCACGATCGGTCCGCAGAGCTCGCAGGTTGCGTTGTCCACATTGAGGACGACGGTCCTCTCGGCTGCGTGAGCGGCCAGAGGCGATAGTGCAATGGCGAGTGCGGCGGCAGCGACCTTGAGATTAGTCATGATCTCTCTCCTTCGGGTTGAAAGACGAATTACAGGAACAGCGGCACGAGCTTGGGAAAGCCGAGCGCGATGATGAGCAGCACGGTCGCGCTCCAGAGACCGATCTTGGTTATGCGGCTCGAATGGGGCTTGCGGTGCACGAGATAGAATCCGCCGGCCAGAAACCCGAACGTAACGAGCGCGAAGATCGGCACATACGCCTCAAACGCTCTCAGGTTGATGATCCATGCTCCGCTGACGCCAAGCACGATCAAAGCGAACGGCAGGGCACAAAACACGGTGGCGCCAAGCGCCGCCAGAATGCTGCCGGCCGACAACAGCGCCGCCCCCGCGCGCCGAGGTTTGACCAGCCCCTTGACGGCCGAGTTTGATACGTCGATCTCGTCTCGATCCGCGGCAGCTACTGTGTGTCGGGTCATGAAGGTACAGCTTCGGCGTTTTGAGATGTCCGTTAGGAGCAGTGTGGGTTCTGCAGGAAGTACAGGTGCAAGGTGAAACTTCGCAATTTCGAACACTGTTTTGTGAGACTGGGCGTGGCGGAACGGCGCCGCGAGCCCATGCTGGCTGAGGCGAGTAAAGAGCCTGAGGGATCAGGACCGTTTGCGCTTCACCTCAACCCGGTCGAAGCGATCGCTCGCCAGTAATGTCCTGTCAGGACCTCGGTAGTCGACTGAAAACGGAACACGAATCCCGTCGATCGAACGGTAATCGTGTTCCACGACATCAAGGACGCGCTCGCCGTGCGCATTCATGATGGTGGACTTGACGATGTCACCGGTGTGACTATCGATGTACAGGACCCGATGGTAGCCGCCGTGGCGATCGACCCGGATTTTCCACGTCAGCATCCCCGGAAGTTTCTGCATGCCGAGGGGCTTGTAGACGTGGCGGTTCTTTTCCAATCCGACGACCGGCGTGTCGAAGTCGAACGTCTCCAGTAGCGCGCGTTCATCGGCGACCGCGAGACCCTTCGGATTGCCACGAATCTCGATGCCCTGATTCGACTTGCCGCTTTCGAACCTTGAAGAAACTCCGGTCTTGATCAACGTACGGGTCCGATCCGGCCGGGCGTCATGAACCTCCAGGGGATACCGATCGCGCCCCACGTGGCGCGTACCGTAGTAATTCACCGCAGCAACGTCTTCAAGCTCTCGTCAAAGGCCCCCTGCCTGCGGAAATCATTGTGCAGAATGAAGTCGAATTCCTGAGCGACCGGTATGGTGTCTCCGTCTTCGTCTGCGGCAAGGGCTTTCCCGTCCTTGTCGTCGATCACCCGATCCTTGGGCACCTCCGAGGCATAGTCGCCACCGGCCGATACACCAGCGCCGGCAGGACCTGCGCTCGCGCCCGCGTTCGGCGCATTCGCCGCCGCCGGCACCTCCGCCGATGACGCGGGAGAGAGCACGAGCATCAGCAGCGCCATTCCTGCAAGTGGAAGGCCTGGGGATCTGAACACGTTTGTCTCCTACTGGGACTTACCTGCAGCGACTGCCGGTGTTGCCGGAACCTGGGCAAGGAATTCATCGACCTTGGCCGCGAAAGCGTTCGCGTCCAGCCGCTTTTCCGGAGGCAGGAAACCCAGCTGGTGCTGCCAGAAGTCGGGAGCAGGCGGGCGGTCGTCGGACCATACGGTCTTTGGCCCGTAGATCGTCCAAAAGTCCCAGACATATTTATCGGCTCCCATCGCCTGCTGCATGAGCTTGCCGGTGATTCCGGTCTCCTCCCAGTACTGCATGGTGTAGCGGTTGGCGATCAGGTGGGAGGCAGGTGCGACATTGGCCTCGCGGGCGCCCAAGGTGGGAACGTGAACGACGAAGGTCGCCAGGCGGGGATCGTCGACTTTCTTGTTGTAAACGGATTCCTGCAGGTCGGACATTCCGCGCAGGCAGATGCCGCAGGTTGGGCCGACGATGTAGAATGCGCGGACCTTTCCGACGTTGGCGTTGAAATCGGCACGTAGCTGGCTCAGGCTCTTATCCAGCACGACGTAAGGTTTTTGTGGTGCCTCCGCGGCCAACACAGCCAATGGCATCAGCAACAGCAGGGCGATACCTGCAAGGACGGACGTGGCTCTCGACATAAGCGGCTCCTGTAATGATCCTTGAGAAGGGGGTGAACCGGAGAACCGCGCGTGAACCCCGGCAGGCCAATGAGAACAAGTCGTGCAAATCGTTTCGGCGACGCTTCAACGCAGCGCCATAGGTGTCGCGTCGACCAGCAGCCACTGCAGTTGCTCGGCGAAGACGGCGAGTACAAGCAGCGCCGCCGAGAACCACAACGAGAGATGCATCGCAATTCCCGGTCGTTTTTCGGCGCACCCGTCTGCGACGCAGACGCGCTTCAGTCGATAGGTGCGCCAGAACGCCCAGACGAGCATTCCCCCAGCCAGGATGAGTAGGTACGGCCGCAGCGGTTGCCATTGGGCCATCGCGACCGCGCCAGATACGCCGAGCAGCGCGACGGTCCAAGGGCCGACGCAACACAGGCCGACAAATGCGGCGAACATGCTCAAGCCGACCGCTCCGCCACCGGAGGCGATGATTTGTTTCCGTTCCCGCATATACGCATCTCCTGGAAAAGCAGACCGGTCTTGGCTGCGATGGCGGCAACAGGGCCAACCGCCGCAATCGTCAGAGTTTCAGTTCGACATCGGGATACCGCAACGCGTTTCGTTGCCGCGCAAAGAGTTGCGCTTCCTGAAGAGGCACACTTCCAACGTCCTGACGGGCTTGCGACCAGGCTGTGAACGTTTGTTCGTCTTTGAACAGATTGACATGGTCGCAGAACGCCTTTCGGAGATCGTCGCAACAAGCCTCGCTATCCGGCCCGACGATTGACATCACGCAATCGGATGGCGACGCCGAACGCACTCTACCGGGCGCCAGTTTGACCGTAATTTCTATCCCGGAGCCGGGGCAGCGCGTAACCAGTCGCCGGATTGCCGAGAATCTCCGGAAGGAAAAGCGCATCAAAGACGCACCAGGTGTAGAGACCGGGCGTGCGCAGCCCGGCCTCTTCCGTGTCGAAGCGATGGTGCGTCGGAACGAGGCTCAGGCCTCCGAATGCAATGACCTGCCCATACTCATCGAACCGCAGGTTCGTCGCCGGGAATTCGAGCAGAAGCTGCTCAATCCGTCGCTTCGGGAGGCCGCAGCCGATGCCGAGTCGTTCGGGCGAGACCGGCGCACCGAGCCCAAGCAATCGGTACAGCGTAACACTCAGCTTCTGCAGCTCCGGACTGTTCTCCGTCAGGACGCGGCGCCTCAGGTAATCGGCGAACGCTTCGCGGCCGTCACTCCGACAAAGAGCCCGCGATGCAGACATCGTGGCTTCATTCATGGCGTGATCCCCTTCGTCCATTCCCGTTGATTGATCGTTTCGCGATGGACGCCGTGTAGCGGCTGTAGGGAATACAGGATCAAGAAGAAAATTCAGGGCAGAGAGCACTTTTCCGCGAGGCCCTGAACTGCGGCAGTCCGGACCTCGGCATGCGGCTCCAGGGGGAGTTGGTCCGATCCTAGTGACGGGGTCCGGCTGACGAACGTGAATGCTCCATATCCGCTCCATGCAAATGGGAAACATATTCGAGCGCGAAGATTTGATGATTCAATTTGCTCGGTGCTTGCTAACGCTGTATGCCAACGTCATTTAATCTGTAGTAACTACAGGTTGGAGGTGCAGGGATGCCGAGCGAGATGATGGACCGGGAGGAGTTCGTGACCCGCGGGGCGCTCGCTGCCCAGACCGGCTGCAACATCGAAACAATCCGGTATTATGAGCAGATCGGCATTTTGCCACCGCCACCCCGCAGCGACGGCGGGCACCGCCTCTATGGGCAAACGCTCGTCAGACGTTTGAATTTTGTCCGCCGAAGCCGTGATCTCGGGTTCACTCTCGAAGAAATTCGCGAACTGCTCCGATTGGTCGATGGCGGCAATTACACCTGTGCGCAAGTGGAGGCGCTGGCACTCGAACATGTGCAGGACATCCGCCGAAAGATAGCGGATCTCAAAAAACTCAAGATCGTGCTGGAGACGATGGCCTCTCGGTGCAGTGGCGGTAAAATACCCAAGTGTCCCATTATCGACGCGCTGTTTGATGCGCGGGCGCCGATACGTCCAGCGGGAGCTGCGCGTGGCAGGGTCAGATCGCGCGGCCTGTGACGCCGACGAGGTGATCGAGTAAGGACGCGACTCCCGATAATGGCACAAAGCGGACCTATCAGCGCTGCCGATCAATGTCTGAGTACCGGAGCTAAGCAGATATCGAAGCGCGTATGAAATTGACGCGAACGGACTCTAATTTGGCCTTTTGGCCGAATAGGCCCGCCATTGTTGACAGCCCATACGACCTACAATTTCCTTCATGCGCTGGCAGAATATCACGATCGATCACTTCGATGGCGGGATCAGCCGTGATCAACGGGGCGAGTGGGGTGTCGAGTAGGATCTTTGTGCACCACAATTACTGATCTGCAAAGAATGAAGGTTTAGGTGGCAGTCGCCATTCGCCACGCGCAACTTTCCATACGACATGGTCGCCGAAACTACGACCGGAACATTGCTGGCCTAGGCATGGGCAGGGCGCCGCGCTATTTTGTTTTTGGCCTTGAAGGTACTTCTCATCGTTTGTTCGGCGTTAGCAAGATCGAAACGCTCGAAGCCGTGGAGAGTAGCAGCGCGGTACTGCACGCGGTCACCCAGTACGGCAATGCAGTACTGGACCTAGGAAGAATCGACGAAGGCGAGTTGCTTGAAAAAGTCAGAATTGCTTCAACTGGTTGAAAAGAAAGGAAAACGCGCTAGTTCTATCGCTTGGATCATTTATTGGCCGAAAATCGATTGGACCGACTGGGACTACAAAAATGAGTGAAAACAATATGTTAGATAGACGCTTTGCTGTGGCACCCTTGATGGATTGGACCGACTGAGCGGGAAAAGCGAAATACAATCAGCACTTAAGAAGGACCTCGATCAGCCATGCTGTACCAAATGCAGTACCGGCGGCCGTTGGGCGGCTCAAGAGCAAGCGACTTCGCGCTCCAGCGTTGGTTCGGCGGCTACGGCGTAACACATCAATTTGTTGCGGCCGTCACATCCAGCCGCATCAAGTGGAAATCCCAGCGCGCGCTCGCGCCAACGGCGGCCACAGAAGCGCGCGAACGATGAGCGGTATCCCGACGGCTATAGGTATCAGCCAGTACATGAAATGTGGCAGGTCCTTCCAAAGCGGCAGCTGCTTTCCATTGTCGACATAAAAGGCAATCAGCATCAGGATGTACGACAGGCCCATCCCCGAAATGTGAAGCCTTACCCAGGACCGCCAGCGGCGCCGGAGCGCTGCGCGCCCGATCCAGGCGCAAGCGAACGACGCCGCTCCGAGGATGAACAGGTGATAGTTTTCGTCCCAGCGCACAAGCGACAGGAATGTCGCGGACGAAAAGAGCGCCAGCAGACTCCAGAAATAGATCGTTCCAAAGTTCGAATGACGTCCGCGACGCTTCTCGCTCAGCATCGCGATTGCGCCAATAGCAACGCAGGCAATGCCCAAAGGGATATGCACTCCGAGAACCACCGCCAGAAACACGGGATCGGTCGAAGGAATTTCGATGCCCGCCACGATGGTGGTTTCTCCACCTGTCATGGCGTTACTTCCATCTTGCAGTTGATCGACTCCGCCGAAGAGAACGGTCGTTTGACGGCAAATGCTCCGGCGCCGCATACGACGCAAAGCACACAGCAGCCAATCAGGACGGCGGCATAGCTCCCGGTCCAATCGACGCTTGCCGCGAAAGGCAGCGGGCCGAACGCCGCGCCGGCAATGCCGAAGACGAACGACGCTCCCCTGATCGCGCCAAGATGGTCGCGGCCGAAATACTGCGCGTAGCCGGCGGCGTTGATGGCTTGCTGCGAGCCGTACGCCCCGCCCAGGCACAGCGCGTACAGCACGCTGATGGCGATTCCGCTGCCGAACGCCGGAAGAGCCGACGCCAGCGCAAGCATCAACATCGCAAGCGGGACCAGATGCCGGGGTTCATAGCGATCCACCAGAAATCCGGTGCCGAGCGTGGCAAAAGCCTGAACGCCGGCAAGAAGCGACAGCAGTAACAGCGCATCTTTGTGTGCGATCCCGGCCGTCTGCATGATTGAGAAATGATTGAGCAAGAGCGCGGTGCCGATGGCGTTGGTCAGAAAGCCGGCCGCGCAGAGCAGCCAGAACACGCCGGTGCGGAGCGCTTGTTCACGCGTAAACGAAGGCTCCTCCCGTCGTTCTTCTGCGGCCAATGGTAGCCCGGCGTCCGTGCTGAGGCCGAACTTTTCCGGCCGGTCGCGGAATAGTGCGGCAGCAACCGGCAGAATGGTGAGTGCGACAAGTCCCGCAAGGGCGAGATAAGCGCCTCGCCAGCCGTAGAGCGAGATGAGAGCATCGATCAGCTTCGGGAAGATCATGGCGCCGGCCGCGAGTCCGAGACTGGCCGCCGCAGCGGCAATCCCGCGCCGCCGCACAAACCACAGATTGACGACCTGTTGACTGACGAGGCTCAGGCCGCCGATCGCAGCGCCGCGCAACAGCGCGAAGCCGACGAGCAGCATCATTGCGGATTGAACCGTCGCCATGAAAGCGCAGGCCAAGGCGAGGCCACCGGCGATGATGGTCGCCGTCAGGCGCGGCCCACGCCGGTCGATCCAGCGGCCGATCACAGGCGCCGGCAGGATCCCTGCAAGCGTTCCGACAGCATAAGCGATCGAGGCCGAAGTGCGCGAAATGCCAAGATCGGCAGCAATCGGATCGAAGAAAACCGAGACGCCCGCCGTCTGGCCGGGCAGAGTCATGAACGAGCCGAAGGTGCCCGCGCCCAATATGATCCAGCCATAGTGGATAGCCGAAGATCGGGGGCTTACCGTTAGCAAGTGATCAACCCGTCCGGCGCGTCGCCGTTGCCGGCAAATCACTCTCAAACCCTTCACAACATTGCTCGCGCAAGAACTCGATGACCGCGTCCATGCGGTGATATTGAGCGCGGCAGATCACCGCGCGCCCGTCTTTTTCCTGCGCAACGAGGCCTGCGCCAACCAGCCCGCGCAGATGAAAGGCGAGCGTGGAGGCCGGTACGTCGAGACGGATTTGAATATCGGTGATGTTGAGGCCGGGCGGTCCCGCCCGAACCAGGAGCCGATAAATGTCGAGCCGGGTCAAATTGCCCAATTCGGCTAGGCAGCGCGCAGCGAGCTTGCGATTCATGCTTCCACATACCGCAAGCTTGAACGCATTACAACTATAATCCTAGTTTTATAGTTTTATGAACCGGAATCGAACACTCACGAATAGCGCCGTAAAATACTCAAGGGTCTTCCCGGGCGATGGGAGTTATTTGCTGCGGCGCCCGTCGACCCCGACGCGGGAACTCCATAGGCTGACGCGATTGCTTTCTGACAAGATCGAGATCGTCGAACCGGGGTTCGGGATCGAGATAATGCGTCTCCAGCGTCGAGGATATTGCCTGCGGCCCGCGATCAGGCTTTGCGCTTGGCGGCCACCTTTTTCGCGCTGCGCGAACTGGCCTTGGCGGTCGCCGCAGCGCAGCACGCGGTAGCGTCGGCAGCGACCAGGTTGCAGAGCTCCGGATGCCCGTTGCAGCATTCGTTGACCAGGTTGACCAGAAACGCGATCACCGAGCGAATGCCTTCGCCGTCCGAGCGTTAGATGATCGTGCGGCCCTCGCGCGAACTGCGCAGCAGGCCGGCGCGCACCAGGATGGCGAGGTGCGTCGAGAGGGTGTTGATAAGCCGTCGGCGATTCGGCGGTAAGCAGAAGTGAAGCGCTTTGGCTTTCGGACTTGGCGCAATAGGAGAAGAAAGGTCGCTATCAGTCCGAAAACGAAAGGGTGGCTGAAGCGCAATGAAGCCATTCTCGATTGTTGTCGTGCGCTACGAGAACTTTCCCCATGCCCGCTCGGTAGCCCACCATATAAGTCCGCTTCCCCCGAGGATGATCACGCCCAAACAAACCCATCCAAGTATGCCGACGGTGACGAGCCCCGTGCCGAGCGCGATCACGGGCACGATCATGACGAGATAGTATGGTCCGGTGTAGCGGCAGTGCGTGCGATTACAGCGTCGCGCATTCAGAATGCATGCCGTCCCCATCCAGATGAGGGCGATGATCCAGGTCACGGCGCGAACAGATACAGGAACAAGCAAACCGGCAAGAATGGCTGCTTTAGGCATCCACCACGCCAGCAAGCTGGTGTGCACACTGCCAAGCCAGTCGCGCGCGGTTTGGGTCGGCGCGTTGGTCATCGGCTGTTATGCGCAGCAGGAGGCCGCACCCGGTTCACCGGAGCGTACGGCCTGAATTGGCGGACACGGCACCGAGCCGTAGGAGCAGAACACGCAGCAATCGCCTGCCTTGGGTTTTAGCTTCGTGCCGCAGCCGGTGCATTCATAAAAGAACTGACAGGCATCGGTCGGCATGGTCTCGGTTTTCGCAATGGCGCAGTGCGGACAGGTGATGGTCGATTGAAGAAGCATCGGATCAACTCTTGGGTGCGGACGGATAACCCGCCTTGGTGGTCGCCGATGTCAGTTGGTTCACATCGGCTTTGGCGTCGTCATAGACGATCGTTGCCGTCTTGTCCTTGAAGGACACCGCAACCTTGGCAACGCCGGGAACGGCTTGCAGGCTGCCTTTGACGATGGAGGGACAGGCCGCGCAATCCATGTTGTTCACGGCCAAGGTGATCGTTTTATCGGCGGCCATCACGGCTGGCGAAGCGATGATGGCGACGGCAAAAGCCGCGAGGGCGAGAAGCTTGTTCATGGGAAATTCTCCGGTCACGAGTTGAGAAAGAGCGGTGCGATGAAGTCGAGGCCGAGCGCGGCGACGACGAGAATTGTTGCGAGGATGAGGCTTGTTTTGACAAGGCGATTTGGCAACGGGCGCGCGCAGGCCTCGCCATCGGCGCAGGCGCTCGTGGAGGATCGGTAAACCAGCCAGTAGCCGTATCCGAGGAACGCGAGCGTCGCGGCGAGGAAGTACGGCTGATAGGCGGCAAGCCGGGTGAAATTGCCGATCCATGCTCCGCTGACTCCGAGGCCAAACAGAGCGAGGGGCAAGATGCAACAGGACGACGCCGCGAGCGCGCCAAGCAGGCCGCCTGCCGCCATCAGACCTTGCCGCCGCCGGTTGTCGGCAATGTGATCAGCTTGATTGATTGTCATGGGTTAAACCATGCATCCTGTAGTGACTACAGGATCAAGGACAATTTCATGCGCGCCATCACGTCTTCGGGAGCCAAAAACATCTCGATCGGTGAGCTGTCCAAGCACAGCGGCGTGAACATTGAGACCATCCGCTATTACGAGCGGATCAAAATGTTGCCGGCGCCGCCCCGAACGGCGAGCGGTCGACGGGTCTACGGACCAGCTGAAAAACGGACATTGGCTTTCATCCGGCGATCCCGCGACCTCGGATTCACTCTTGAGGAGATTCGCGCCTTGCTGGACCTGGGAGGACCAGAGCGCGCTCCGTGTGCCGACGTGCACAAGATCGCGGGCGCACATCTGGCGAACGTTCGTAAAAAACTCTCCGACCTCGTCAAGCTGGAAGCCATCTTGGCGGAAACGGTCGCGCAATGCTCCGACGGTGCTACCCCCGACTGCCCGGTGCTCGATATCCTGGATGCCGGCTGGCAAAGCGACTAGACCATATATCCGATGTCTGATGCACCGGTCGGATAAGCAAACATAGTCGTCTGCAAATCCCTCGCGGTGAGATTGTGCCGGATTGCCAGTGCAAAGAGATTGATGACCTCGTCGGCGTGGGGACCGACGATATGCGCGCCGAGGATCTGACCCGTTCCCTCTTCGACCAGCGTTTTATAGCCATACACCCGCTCCGCCAGACGGCGGGCAGTAAACCAATTTGGCGTGTTCTCCGACTTCACTTTGAACTTCAATCCTTGGGCTTGCGCCTGGCTCTCGTTCAAACCCACGGAGGCAATCGGCGGCACTGTAAAAGCTACACTCGGCACCCCCCGATAATCTGGCTTATGACGGTTATCCTCAAGAATGTTGGTAGCGACGACCTTACCGTCGTGGCTGGATACGGGCGTTAGAGGCGGCCCCACACTTGCGGCGTCGCCGGCCGCATAAACCAGAGGATTGGATACGCTCTGGAGATATTCATTCAGTTCGAGGCGGCCTTTGCTGACCGCGACGTGCCCCGCCGCTAAATCCAGTTCGTCCAGATCAGGCTCGCGACCCGCCGCATGCACAACCAGATCGGCCGCCACGGCTTGCTTTCCGCGAGCCCCATCAGCATGCACCAGCAAGCCATTCGCTGTTTGCTCGATGCGTGCGACCGTTGCTTGGGTCCGCACGTCGATGCCGAGTTCGGCAAATTTTGCCATCAACCAACCAACAAGGTCCGGGTCGAAATGCGATAGCATATGGTCGCCCCGTTGGAGCACGGTTACCTGCGCTCCGGCGCGAGCGGCAATTTGCGAAAACTCGGCGGCGATGTAACCGCCGCCAATCAACACGATCCGCCGCGGCAGGCTCTCAAGCTCCAGAAAGCGGTCACTGGTGATTATAATGTGTTCCGCGCCGGGAAGCCGCAGAGGCACCGGACGTGCGCCGGTAGCAATAAGAATGTGACGCGCCTTGAGTTCCTCTCCTGCGACGGTAACTGCGTCGGGGCCAGTGAACCGCGCAAGGCCGTGAAAAGCATCAATGCCTTGCGTGGCATAACGAGCCTCCTGCTTTTGGGGCACCGGATCAGTAAAGGTGCGTTTAAAGGCGATGAGCTCCGGCCAACTGATCCGAAGTTCGCCCGTGACCCCGCGACCCTGCATGCGGTGTGCGGCATCAATGGCTTCGGCACCACTCAGGAGCATTTTCTTGGGATCACATCCGCGCAGTGCACAAGTTCCGCCGAACGGACGATGATCCACGACGGCAACCGTTCGACCCGCCTTTCGGACCCGCGCGCTCGCGACC
>Ga0137392_10000637_pt1 | contig 18985 bp, 20 predicted proteins | sample 15con2h34AmetaG_FD_101394 | JGI IMG/M metagenome (GOLD analysis project Ga0137392, IMG submission 101394) | Vadose zone soil microbial communities from Angelo Coast Range Reserve, California, USA - 15con2h3.4A metaG | ecosystem: Environmental > Terrestrial > Soil > Vadose zone > Saprolite... | reverse complement strand
GAGATGCGTGTCGTTGGCGAGCAGCGGCTTGCCGGTCGCAGTGTGCGCTCCGCTGACCACCCAGTTGTTGCTCCCAAGTCCTTGCCGGATTTCGCTTTGCGACTCCTCCAGAAATCCCTTGATTGCTGCATGCAGCGCCGACGTCAGATCAGCGTAGCCTTCCGTTTCCGCACCGCCAGTATCCCCGTTCCAATCGGCCTTGAGCACAGTGTCCGGCACCATGTCGTCATCTTCATCGTCGCCGGTATCGGCCTTCGAACGCTGTGATCCATCATTTGGCGCGTTTGGATCACCCACGACATAGTGATCCATCGCCGCTTCATCCGAAAAGAGTTCCTTCGCGCGTTCCGCGCCGACCCGCTCCGTAACCTTGGCTCGATCCAGTTTTCTCTCCCAGGTATTGGTCAGCGTCTGGTACATATAAGCCGCGATCACCAGCGAATCGGAAGGACGCCAGGGCCGCGGCTTGTATTTCAGCACGGAGAACTCCAGCGGAAGATTATTCTGGTGCTCCTGGATGAACCGGTTCACGCCGCGCGCGTAAGCTTCCATCACTGCCCGCGATTCGGGATCCATTAAATTGAGGTCGCGCTCCGCCGCGCGGCCAAAACCGAAGGTACGAAATTGGCTGTCGATGGCCAGAGTCGATTTGCCCAAGATTTCAGAGAGCTGCCCGAGTGAAACCCGGCGCAGCAGATCCATCTGCCATAGGCGGTCTTGCGCCATGACGTATCCCTGCGCTTCCGCAGCATCTTCGATGGAGGCCGCGCGGATGCGCGGAACGCCCCAATTGTCCCGTTCTACGGTCGCTTCATGCTTTAGCCCGTAGAGCGTTGCGGTTCCGTCAAGCTGCGGGAGTGGGCGGTAGACGAACCACCAGGTCAGCGTCCCGGCGGCAGCGAAAACAATTGCAACTGTCCAAATGAGAAAACGCAGGATGGTCCGCAAGCAGTCTCCGACGCGCTTTAAGTAGAATTTTGAGTGTAGAGGAGCTGGACTGTCCGCGCAACTTGACAAAATGCGCACTGCGACTGACCCGCCGCTCCCGGACTGCTACAATTTGTCCGGGGGGACATCCGCAACTCCATGTTTGCTGTGCGTCTGATCGGTGTCCTGGCGCTCGTTGCTCTCAACGGCTTCTTTGCGGCCGCGGAGTTTTCCCTCGTGGCCGTGCGCATTTCTCGTATTCGCCAGCTCGTGGCCAAGGGCGATCTTCGCGCGCGTGTCGTCGAGGCATTGCTGGCCGATTTGCACCGAGTCGTGTCCGGCGTACAGGTAGGCATCACCGTCACGAGCTTGGCCATCGGCGCTCTTGGCGAAGCGACCTTCGCCGCGGGGTTACAACAGCTCTGGCATGGGACTCCGGGCACACGCACCGCGCTACTCGCTCATGCTGCCGCGCTGGCCTGTGCTTTTGCACTGCTGAGCGCCATGCATGTCGTCATCGGCGAACTGGTTCCCAAAACAGTCAGCCTTGCCAGGGCGGAACGCGTCGCCTTGCTCATCGCTCTGCCATTCCGGTGGTTTTTGACCACTTTCCGATGGGCCATCGATCTTCTCGACGGTGTCTCGGGCGTTATCGTGAAGGCGCTGGGAGTTTCTGCGCCCCAGAGTCACGGCGTTGCGCACTCCACGGAGGAGCTGCAAATCCAAATCCAGCAGGCTCGCGAGCGTGGCCTCCTTGCTCCCGGCGAAGAAAAATTCATCGTCAGCGCAATCGAGCTCAGCCAGGTGCAAGCGCGCGAGATCATGATCCCCCGCCCCGATATGCACACCTTGCCCGTGGAGGCCACGCTTGACGAAGTCATGCGCGCCTTTGCAACCTCACAGCGGTCGAGGATACCGGTGTATCGCGGCACGGAAGATCACGTCCTCGGATTCGTCCACATCAAGGACATGCTTTGGGTGCTCCTCGATCGCGAGCGCCGCCGCGAAGAAAACCTTTCCGCGCCGCCTTTCGATCTGCGTCGAATCCTGCGCGAAATCTTGATCGTGCCGGAGACAAAGCCTGCCAATGAGCTCTTGCTCGAGCTGCGCACTCACCATACGGGGATGGCTATGGTGGTCGATGAGTTCGGCAGCATTCTCGGCCTCATCACCCTGGAAGACATCCTCGAACAGGTGGTCGGCGAGATTCACGACGAATTCGACGTCGTCGAGCGCCCGCTCACCCTCGCCGACGGAGCCTTAATCTTCGACGCGGCCTTGAACGTCCGGGACCTCGATGCCCAGTACAACATCACCATCCCGGAAGATCCGGCATACGCCACGGTCGGCGGTTTTGTGCTTGATCAGCTCGGCTTCATTCCGCGCGGGGGCGAGAGCTTCGAATTCGGAGGATTTCGATTTACGGTCGTAGAGATGGATGGCCGCCGCGTCGCTCGAGTGAAGATTCAGCGGATACGGCCGACCCTCGAAGAGAGCAGAGCAGTGGAAACCTCAGTCACCATGGCGAAACCTGCGAGGGGCTCGAAAGCCCCCGCAGCGGACTCTTAGGCACCTTGAACGAATGGCTCGCCATCTCTTCCAACGATTCCTGCTCACGCTTCCTTCGCTCTGGCTCGTCCTCACTCTTGTCTTCCTTATGGTCCATATCGTGCCCGGAGACCCCGTCGAGCAGATGCTGGGCGAAGGGTCGGCCCCGGGTCAGCTCACTCAGCTTCGTCATTCGCTCGGGCTCGATCTCCCGCTGCATGTACAATACGGCCATTACCTGTGGCAACTCGCGCACGGCGATCTCGGTCAATCACTGAAATTCCAAGCCCCCGTGCGGCGGATCATTTTCGAGCGCTATCCCGCAACGTTACAGCTTGCTTTTCTGGCATTGGTGGTCTGCGCGGGCATCGCCATTCCCGCAGGGGTTCTCGCCGCACACCGCCGCGGCCAACTCACCGATCGCGCCGTCAGCGTATTTACACTGCTCGGACTCGCCGTGCCGAATTTTGCGCTCGGCCCAGTCCTCATACTACTTTGTTCCATCCAGCTTGGCCTCCTGCCCGTTTCCGGGCGCGGCGGCCCTTCTTATTACATTCTTCCCGCGGCGACTCTTGGCGCGGCGCTGGCTGCGATTCTCACGCGCATGGTGCGTGGCTCAATGCTCGAAGAGCTTTCCAGCGACTACGTGCGCACCGCGCGCGCGAAAGGGCTCTCGACGGGCGCGGTTTTGTTCCGCCATGCTTTCCGGAACGCGCTCATCCCCATCATCACCATTCTCGGATTGCAATTCGGCACGCTCCTCGCCGGCACCATCGTCACCGAGACGATTTTCTCCTGGCCCGGAATTGGACGCCTGACCGTCCAGGCCATCTCCTCACGCGATTACCCTCTGCTGCAGGGTTGCATCCTCGTGATTGCCGTCTCCTACGTCGTCGTGAACCTGCTGACGGATGTGCTTTACGCCGTCGTTGACCCGCGGGTGCGTCTCTCATGAGGATGGCTTCCGCTCTCGGCCAATTCCTCCGGCAGAGTGTTCTCGCGCGCGCCGGATTTGCGGCCGCTGTGGTTCTCCTCTTGGCCGCGCTGCTCGCTCCCTGGATCGCGCCCGCGGACCCCGCCGCGCAAGATCTTTCCGCTCGGCTCGAATCTCCCTCGCGCGCGCACTGGATGGGCGCCGACGAGCTTGGACGCGATACATTCTCGCGCACTCTGTATGGTGCAAGGGTTTCGCTGTTCGTCGCCGTCTCCGTAGTTTGCGGTTGTGGATTGACGGGCCTGGCCATCGGCATGCTCGCCGGTTTCGTCGGTGGCTGGTTCGACCGCTTTGTAAATCTTTTGCTCATCAACGCTTTTCTGTCATTCCCCGGAATTCTTCTGGCGATTGCGTTCGCTGCTTTTTTTGGTCCCGGCATCGGAAAGGTGATTCTTGCCCTGATCATCACGGGATGGGCCGGCTATGCGCGCCTGGCGCGCGCACAGGTGTTGAAAGCCAAAGAGCTGGAATTCATTCTCGCCGCTCGCTCCCTCGGTGCTTCCCACGCGCGCATTTTGTTGCGTCATCTGCTTCCCAATATCCTGCAGCCCGTATTGATTCAGGCGACCATCGGCATGGCCGGCGCCATCCTAGCCGAATCCACGCTCAGCTTCCTCGGGTTGGGCGTCCTCGCGCCGGTTCCCAGCTGGGGTTCCATGCTGAACGACGCCCGTGGCCATCTCTTTGACGCGCCTCACCTGGTCATTTTCCCGGCGTTAGCGGTGATGACCGCCGTCCTGGCATTCAATTTGTTAGGCGATGCCTGGCGCGATTGGCTCGATCCTCGCACGCGCTCGCACATGGCTGCCCTCGAACACACTCGCTGACTCGCGCAGTTCTCGAATTAAGCGGATTTCCGCAATCAAGAGCAGTAGCTCAGCTCTTCACGGTGAAGTTTTCCCTTGATTCAGAAAATCATTTTTCTGGCAGGACTACTGGCGTACCACGGCCCAGACCGAGTACGCGCGATGCGCTCCCTTTGTTGACGCCGATTTCCAGGTATCCGCTCGAGCCGAAATACGCCACCGATTCCGCGGCTTCGCCTTGCGCAAACGTTTCGACCAGCTTCGTTACCGCATGGTTTCCCACTTGCAGGTTCAGCGCCTTTCCGTTTCGCGCGCTTTCCGGCAAATCCTCGCTCCGGAAATTCGTGACCAGGTTCCCAAAAGCATCGACTCGCAACACCACACCCTTGACTGTCCCGTCTGCAGCTTTGGGACGGGGAAGCGCGAACCGCTTGTAGTCCTGAATCTCTTCGCCCATGCTGGCCGTCTGCCAGCCCTTGGAGAGCCAGGCTGCCACCGGCGCAAACACGTCACGCCCGTGAAACGTCTTGCTCACCGGCTGCAGATAGTAATGTTCCGCATTGGCATGGCGCACCACAAATTTTTCCTCGCGTTCGTAGACCAGCGAGAGCACGCCGTTATCCGGCGCGATGAAGTACTGATTCTGCCCGCTCACGAGAATTGGCCGGCGCTCGGTGCCCACACCGGGATCCACAACCACTACGTGAATCGTTTTCGGAGGAAAGTAAGAGTAAGCTTCGCCGATCGCCAGCGCGCCATCAAGCAGGTCAAACGGCGTAACGTGGTGCGTGATGTCCACGATGGTCACATCCGGATTGATCTTCAGGATCACGCCCTTCAGCGTTCCCACCAGATGGTCTTCCGTCCCGTAGTCGGTTGTCAGCGTGATGATCGCGTTGGACACTACGTTTTTCTACCCTCGATGAGCTGTATGCCGCAAGTATCGGCGGAGAAGAACACGCTCCGTCTCCTTTGACGCTAGCGGAGGCCGTCCCCTCCGTCAAGAAAAGGCGCGGCGGCTGCTGTGCAATCGTCAACGCCCCTTGATCACCGATGGGAAGCTTTGGAATCAGCCCGTGCCCTGATCCGGCGCGCACGCATGCCAATCGGGGTCAGTATAGTGAATTCTGCAAAACCACAAGCCGCACTGCGTGCACCGGCGCTGAGCGGGCAGGTCACACGGCACGTCACGCGGTGAGACTCCCTTGCAGATTCGCTTTTTCGGCTTTATCTCCGCTCTGGTCATGTCGGCCTCCATCGCGGAAGCTGTCTGGGTTATGGCCCGCTAATTATGTCTCACCGCAGGCGTTCCACAACGCCCACCCTGTCGACTCCACTGCACGCGATGTACACGCGCCCGTCCGCAGTCGCCGCCATGTTCCGCACCGTACCGCCGCCGGAAGGAATATTCGCGCGAGCGAATTTCTCCGTCTTGGGATCGAATTCGACGATTGTGTTTGGCTTCACGCCCGATTCGCTGTACCACACCATGCCATCCGTCGTGATCGCGATTCCGTAGGGAGCCGATCCGCTCCCGCCAGGCGAAGGCCACATCCTCACAGCTCCCGAAGCTGGATCGAGCCGCCCCAGGTTGCCGCCCGCGTAGTCCGTGAAATACACGAGATCACTCGCATCAATCGCCAGCCGTCGCGGCCTCACTCCCTCCGGCAGCTTATATTCGGTAACCTCCATCGTTTGCGGATCAATCTTCGCCATCTTGTTCGTCCCAAATTCGCAGAAGGACGGTACGCCCTTGCTGTTGATGGCGATCCCGTAGGGCCGCGCGCCTCCCGTTTGGATTTTTTTCAATTCGATCTTTCCGCTGCGCGGGTCGAGCTTTCCAACCATGTTGGCGACTTGCAGCGTGAACCACAAAGTTCCGCGTGAATCGAATACAGGAGTGTGTGGGTCGTCGCCCTTAGGGTCGGGAATCTTGTATTCCGTCACCGCTCCCGTCCGCGGATCAAGTTTGCCTATGTATCCCTTGAAGTTTCCTGTGAACCAGATATTTCCATCATTATCGGCGACCAGCCCGTGCGGCCCCGATTCCGCAATCTTCAATGGAAACTCTTTGAAAGTTCCGGCCGCGGGATCCAGCCTCCCGATCTTGTTCACCATCTGCTCCGTAAACCACAGCGCGCCATCAGCTCCCACCGCCGGATCGTGCGGGTGCGCGCCTTTCGTGGGCACCGCCCATTCACGGATCGCCACCTTCAACTCCCCAGCTTCCGGCGCAGGCGGCGTGCTGCGTGACGCGATCGCTGCTCCCAGTCCAAAGCTCCCGAGCAGCACTCCAATAAACGCAATTTGGTTATTCCTCATACATTCCTCCCGGCCAGCGCCAAACATATTACAAAATCTGAGTGTCGCAATTGTACTGCTCCACAACGTCGTCTGCTCAACTTACCCAGGCGGAACTCTTGCGACCCTCGCTCCGTTTTGCTAGCTTAGTGAATTGAGCGGGCGTCGTACAATGGCAGTATAGAAGCTTCCCAAGCTTCGGACGTGGGTTCGATTCCCATCGCCCGCTCCAGTCGAATCCTCAATAATTTCTCCGTATCTGCAAAAACAACCCTGCGCGCCGGTAGTTCTAAATTATTTTAGGCCTACTCTCAAAGCGGGGAACTGGTATACAATCCGACCACTTCATTCAAGGGGTAGCATCATGGAAGAAGAGCGACGCCGTGCACCAAGATTCCCTTTTATCGCCGCCAGAGAAGTTTTGGACGAAAACTCCGGATCGCTGCTGTCCATTCGAGTGAGCGACCTTAGCCTCAACGGATGCTATCTCGACACCATCAATCCTTTTCCCGACGGCACTCTGGTTCACGTCAAGATTTTCACCGACTCCAACCGCTTCGAAGCTCCGGCCACTGTCGTTTATTTCCACACTCATCTGGGTATGGGCGTCGCCTTTCGCGAATTGGACTCCACCCACTTGACTGTCTTGCAGAACTGGCTTCCTTCGGACGCGGAAGCCTCTTACCAAGCAGAGGGCTGATTCAATATTTTCCGTGCTGTCGCTCCTCCTTGGCGCCAGCCTCACACTTGAGACTCTCGTTTTGCCGTCGCGGCCTCCAGGATCCAGCGCTGCAGAACCCGCGCGAAGTGCGGGTGGATGCGGTCAAACATCACGCCCATCCCGGCTTCTGGGTTCGTGTACACGACCGTCGCAGGCGCCTCAAAGAATTTCCCCGCTGCGTAAATCTTTACTTTAAGAACGGTTCCTTCCGGAAAGGGGCTCTTCAATTCGATGTGACATCCCCGCAGGCCAAGTTCCGTTACGCGTGTTGTTATGCCTGTGCTTGAAGACGCGGCAATTACCTCAGCCGTTGCGACGAACGGATATCTCGGCGCCCGGCGTTTCTCTTGTTCCAAGTGATTCTCCCCGAATTTCAGTGACTGAATTCTAGCTCGTATTGGTCCGCTCTTGATCAAAAACGTGTGCTCTCCCCTCGCGACACATATTTTATGAGATCTTACCGGCCTTTCGCCGCCTGCCAACGGCGCTCTTTTCCCGGTCTCGACATCCGTGCCGGACTTGCGGTACTAATATTCAATCTGCTTGCCCGGTCCCAAAAGGGGCAACCATGAAAGTCAACCGGATCGTTCTCTTCGCCGCAGTGAGCTTTCTTTTTGCCGCGCTGCCCGTCCCGGCACAGACCTCTCCCGACTCCCAGGAGGGAGATTCGCCTCGTTGGTACAGCCCTTCCAGATACAATCCCATGAAGCTCATCAAGCGAAACTCTAAAACGGCATCCGAGCACCTCGCCGCCGACAACGATCTCGAAATCAAGCTGACCACTCAGTTGCAACGCCTCGCAGTGCTCCCCGCGCGCACGAATCTCAAGGACGCCTGCTCCGACTTCAAGGACTTGACTCTCTGCGTCGCCGCCTTGCGCGCCAGTCACGCTCTCAAGATGGATTTCAGTTGCTTGAAGTGGGACGTAACCGGCGTAAAGCCAAAACCCGTCGCCGATGCTTGCGCAGGCCCGGCCGGCGGCAAGGCCATGCGCTTTGACAAAGCCATCGACCTCCTCAAGCCCGACGCAGACGCCAAGTCTGAAGCGAAAACTGCCCTCGAAAACGCCCGCAATGACATTAAAGACGCCAGTTCATAGGATGCTCTTATCTCGCCTGCTCAGCTCGAGCGCCTACCTTGCAAATGAGTACGAAAACTGAAACAGCCCGGAATCGATCCCCGGATTCTCCGTTCCGATGTTCGCGCTCGAAATATGCTGGATCCGGTAATCAACCCTCAGCGATCGTTTGGGCTTGTAGAACCACTCCAGTCCAGCCCCAAACTCGAAACTGAAATTGAAGTTCGATGCATGGTCGATGGGCACATCGCGCGCCGAGATTAGGAATCCTGCCGCCCCAAGGAGCACCGGCTGCAGGCGGTGCCGTGATCGCAGATTCCATTTTATGCCCAGCGGGTTTGCGCCTCCGGCGTACGTCCACTGCTGGCCATAGAATCGCGTCACGAAGACATTTCCCGGCGGGATGGCGATCGGGGTCTTGTCGACGATCTCAACCCGCTGAGGCTGCGCAAGTGAAAAAACCACCTGGTGTGTGCTTGCGTCCTGAAAACCAAGAAGTACGGGGTCGCTCTCCATCATGAACGGTCTCACTTGTGCCATGTAGTAAAGCCCCATCCAGCTATTCAGTCGCAGCCTCCGGGTATACTCTCCTCCTAGGAGCACGAGTCGCCTTTTCTCGGTAACGCCGAGGAAGATGTGACTCGAATTGGGCGAATATTCGCCGAAGAAGCTCCAGGTATTCAAACTTGAGTAGGGCGTTTCGCCGGCAGCGGCGGACCCTTGTTCCTTTCTGGCAGAATTCTCTCTCTGCCCAAGTGCTGGCGGCACGGGGCAAAGCTGTAAAGAACCGGCGACCGCCAACAACGCTACGCAACTCCTCAGGGAAACCGTTTGCCATCGCCGCTTGCCACCCGAACCGCCGTTTCTTGGCGAACGCCGCTGTATAGCAAGAACTCTTCTCAGCTGGCAAGGGGTCTCCATTTTCATGTTCGCTCCGAAGTCTCCTTCTTCGGATGCATGTTCCACTCCAAAGTCGCCGCGGGCTGTGTCCCTCTCCGCACGATTTCTCGCGCCTCCTTGGCTTCTGCGGAGGCCCTCGGGCCGCGCACCGTTTCTAGCATGGACCCTTTTCACATCCCAACGCCAAAATGGTACTTGGCCCGATCGTGGCCGCCGCCTAGCATCGGCCTGAGGACACTCAATGTCCCCGAGAAACACCCGATCTCTCCGAAGCGCGAATCTGGCTGCGGAGCTGGTCTCCTGGCTCCAGCGCAGCACAGACGAAATGGCTGCGCTCGCGGCCGAGCTGGTCGCCATCCCGACGGAAAATCCTCCGGGAATGGAATACGGCGCTTGTGCAGATTTTCTCGAGCGCCGCTTGCAGGAACTTGGATTGCCTTGCGAACGCATTCAAGTTTCCCATACTAGCGCGAAGGATCGCTCCGCTTCTCCTGCGATTCTTCTGGCTACTCACGGTCGTGGCAGCCGCACTCTCTATTTTCACGGACATTACGACGTAGTCCCCGCGCAATCTCCTCAGCAATTTCAGCCCGCGCGACGGGAGAATTTTCTTTTCGGGCGCGGCTCCAGCGACATGAAGGGTGGGGTCGTCGCAATGCTGTACGCCATCCTCGCGTTGAAAGAATGGGGCGCGGATCTGAACGGCAAAATTTGTCTCACACTCGTTCCGGATGAAGAAACGGGAGGCGCGCGCGGCTCCGGCTGGCTTGCACAGCAAGGCTTGCTGGCACCGCACAAACAGGACTCAAGTTCTCCGCGTGCCGCCGCCGCAGGCATGCTCACCGCTGAGCCCACCAGCGGCGTCATATGGAATGCGAGTCGCGGAGCAATTACCCTGCGCGTGGAGGTTTTTGGGAAATCCGCACACGTTGGACTGCAACACCACGGCGAAAACGCCTTCGAGCGTATGCATCGTGTGGTCGCGCGGCTACAGAACCTGAAGCATGAAGTCGAGCAGCGTAAGACGGCATGCACCATCGGCGCAGATCAAGCGCGCGACTCCATCTTGATGCTCGGCGGCAAATCGGGCGGCGGCGCCAACTTCAATGTCGTTCCGGAAAAGTGCTGGTTCACGGCGGACCGGCGCATCAATCCTGAGGAAGACCTGGAGACGGAAAAAGCGCGCCTCATCGACGTGTTGCAGGAATGTAAGCGCGATGGCATTCCGATGGAATGGGAGATTTTGCAGGAAGGCCGCTCCGCGGCTTGCCCGGAAGACGAGTCCCTGGGCCGCGCCTTGGCGAGCAGCATTGAAACTATTACCAGCGAAACGCCGCGATTTGAGATGTGTCCTGGGCTCCTCGAAACCCGTTTTTATGCCGCGCAGGGGATTCCTGCCTACGCCTACGGCCCGGGGCTTCTTTCCGTCGCGCACGGGCCAAACGAATACGTCGACCTTAGGCGTATGGCCGCCTGCGCTGCCATCTACGCTCTGGCCGCGGTGAGAATTTTCGGCCACTGACGCTCTTCTCGCTGTTCTCTCGATATTTGACAAGGAGCCGCCCGACTTCTTAACATGGCGTTTCACCCCTGAGAGGTTCTTCGCTCGTGGGGTTGTTCAAAGACCGTGCATCTTGGTTTCTTAAACATAAAATCATGATTACCGTCAACCAGCTTACCAAGCGGTACGCGCGCAACACAGCTGTCGATCACATCTCCTTCACGGTGGAGAAGGGCCAAATCGTCGGTTTCCTCGGCCCCAACGGCGCGGGCAAGACCACCACGATGCGGATGCTCACTTGTTTTTTGCCGCCCACTGCCGGCACGGCGACGGTCGCTGGTTTCGACGTCCTGGAGCAGCCGCTGGAGGTCAAAAAACGCACCGGGTATCTGCCGGAGACGCCGCCGCTGTATCCGGAAATGCGCACGAGAGAGTATTTGGAATTTGTTGGGAAGTTGAAAGGGCTTGCCGGGGGCGAGCTGCGCAACCGCATCGCCTACGTTTCGGACCGCTGCGCGATCGCGGACGTAAAGGATAAGCTGTTGGGGAAATTGTCGAAAGGCTATCGGCAGCGCGTGGGTCTGGCGCAGGCCATCATCCACAATCCAGAAGTTTTGATTCTGGACGAGCCCACAGCGGGGCTCGATCCGAAACAGATCAACGAGACGCGCGACCTGATCAAGGGTCTGGCGGGTGATCACACGATTATTTTGAGCACGCATATTCTTCCCGAGGTCGAGCAGACCTGCCAGCAGGTGATCATCATCAATAAGGGGAAATTGGTCGCGACAGATTCTGTAAATAATTTGCAGAACCGCGCGCGTGGCGCGGAATCGGTCTTCGTGGAAGTGACCGCGCGCAACGGCGATCTGGACTCCGCGGCGATTCAGAGCAGGCTCGAGAAAGTTTCCGGCGTGGGCCGCGTCATTTTCAAGGACAAGCGGGAGAATCGTTCCACCTTCGAGGTGGAAAGCAGGAAGGATCGTTTTGTTCGGGGCGATCTGGCGCGCGCGGTGGTCGAAGCCGGCTGGGACCTTAATGAATTGCGTCCGGCAGCGGTCAGCCTCGAAGAAATCTTTCTGCAGCTCACTGGCGATCAAGCCGCCGCTCCCAAAAATGAGGCTGCGGCGAAGGGAGCAGGCAAATGAGAAACACGTTCATCATCTGGCGCAAGGAAATGCGCAGCTATTTTGTTTCGCCGATTGCCTATTTGCTGCTTACCATGTTCGCCGTCATTTTCGGATTTTTCTTCTGGAACGTCCTGAACTTTTATGTGACCCGCGGTATGGAATCGCAAATGGCTGGCGAAATGTACCCCATGAACATCAACGAGCAGATGATCCGGCCGCTCTTGTCGAACGTCGGCGTCATCGGCCTCTTTTTCATCCCCATGATCACCATGCGCCTGTTTGCCGAGGAGAAGCGCAACGGAACAATCGAGCTCCTGGCTACTTCTCCAGTTCGCGACGGAGAAGTCATCCTCGGAAAGTGGCTCGCGGCACTGAGCCTCTACGGCGGCATTTTGCTCCTTACGGCGCTTAATTTCGTTTTTCTCTTCAAGTACGGCAATCCCGATTGGAAACCGCTCGCGATCGGGTACCTGGGCCTGTTGTTGCAGGCCGGGGCACTGCTGGCGGTCGGCATGTTTATTTCCACGCTGACGAGAAACCAGATCATCGCGGGGGCTGCGACGTTTGGCGTGTGTCTTTTGCTCTGGGTTCTGGAGTGGGTGAGCGGAAGTGAATCTGCGACCTGGGCGCAAGTGTTGTCTTACATGTCTGTGGTGAGCCACATTGGTTCCTTCTCCAAAGGCGTGCTGGATACCAAGGACGCTGTCTACTATGTCTCGCTGACTTTTCTCGGACTCTTTTTCACCGCGCGCTCGCTCGAGTCCTTGCGCTGGAGGTCATAAGTGAATACCGACTTGCTCAAGGCCCGGCAAACCAAGTACGCGGTGTACGTGACGCTCTATGTTCTCGTTGTGCTCGCCGTAGTGACGGTCGCCAATGTACTCGCCAACCGCTACGTCAAGACTTACGACACGACCTCCAACAAGCGCTACAGTCTCTCTGATCAAACCGTGAAAATTGTGAAGGGACTCAAGCAGGACGCCACGATCACATACTTTAGCCAGACCGGCCGCTTGCAGGAAGTCAAAGACAAACTCGACCAGTACGCAAACCTGTCTCCAAAAGTTCATGTCGAGTACGTCGATCCGGACAAGAAGCCGGAACTCGCGCGCGCTGCTGGGATCAAGAATTACGGGACGACCATCGTGCAGATTGGCCCGAAAAAAGAGGAAGCCAAAAGTACCAATGAAGAGGACATCACCGGCGCATTCATTCGCGACCTCAAAAACACGACGCGCACAGTTTGCTTCGTGGCTGGGAGCGGCGAACACCAGATCGAGGACACGGACCGAAGCGGCTATTCGCGGTTCAAGGACCTCTTGGCCAAGGACAACTATCAAGCGAAATCCATCGACCTCCTGCAGAAAGCGGAGGTTCCAAGCGACTGCACTGTGGTAGTAATGGCCGGGCCCAGCGGCGACTACCAGCAGCCGGAAGTGGAGGCCATCAAGAAGTACGTTGAGGACGGGGGGCGAGCGCTGTTTCTGCTCGATCCGCCGTTGAAAATGGGCCGCTCGGAAATCGCCGATAACGATGCGCTTTCCGGTCTTCTCCAGGGCTGGGGAGTGACGCCCAACAAAGACTTGATTCTGGATTTGAATCCCATCGGGCAGCTCGCCGGACTGGGGCCGCAGGTCGCGCTCGTGACGCGCTACGATTCGCATCCGATCGTGCGGGAGATGAAAGGCTCGGCGACGGGATTCCCGTTGTCCCGTTCCCTCGAAACAAAGAACGGCGACAAGACGACCGTGGAGAAAATGTTTGATTCTTCCGAGAGCAGCCTCTCCACGGCGAAGCTCGATTCCCCTAAAATCGACCCCAGCGACCCAAAAAACAAGAAAGGACCAATGACCATCGCCGCCGCGGGAACTTATAACACGGGCAAGCAAAACTCACAGGGACGATTCGTTGTGATAGGCAGCTCCTCCTGGGCCGCGAACTCATTTCTTACTTTCAACGGCAATCGCGATCTTGCGCTGAACACCATGAACTGGCTCTCCTCGGATGAAGACTTGATCTCCATTCGCCCGAAGGACAAAGACGACCGGCGGATCACCATGACGCAGGCTCAACAGCGCTGGGTGATTATTACCAGCCAGTTCCTGTTTCCATTGGTAGTCGTGATTGCGGGAATTTCCGTCTGGTGGCGGAGAAGGTAGCGAACATGGGCCAAGCCGCTTCCGTCCGCTCGGACTATTTGTGGGATAGATTCTTATGAAGAGCACCGGGTTGCTGATCGCCGCAATCGTGTTGGCAGCGCTCACCGGAACGCTCTACTGGTCCAATCACCGCAAGCCAGCGGACCCGGAAACAAAAGCTTCGGCCGATGCGCCGCCGAAGATTCTGTCTCTCAAGCAGGAAGATATCTCCCGGATTGACATCAGGAAGCGGGACAGGGAAACGCTGACGCTCGCGAAGAACAACGCGGGAAAGTGGCAGATTATTTCTCCACAGCCATTTGGCGCCGACCAGGAAACTGTTTCGAGCATGCTGTACACGCTGTCTTCGCTCAACTCCGACCGCTTGATCGAAGAAAAAGCGGCGGACCTCGAAACGTACGGATTGCATCAGCCGTTCCTCGAAGTGGACGTGACGGAAAAAAACAACAAGACCGATAGGCTGCTGATCGGCGACGACACCCCGACCGGCAGCTCCGTTTATGCCGCGCTTGCCGGTGATCCACGTATCTTTACCGTGGCAAGCTATAACAAAAACAGCGTCGACAAAGGCGTGAAGGATCTTCGCGACAAACGACTGCTCACATTTGAAGCGGACAAGCTCAGCCGCGTCGAGTTGATCGCCAACAAGCAGGGCATCGAGTTCGGTCGCAACAAAGACCAGTGGCAAATTGTGAAGCCCGAGCCCCTGCGCGCGGACGATTTTCAAGTCGAAGACCTGATCCGTAAACTGAAAGACGCAAAGATGGATTTGAGCGGTTCAGAAGAGGATGCGAAGAAAAGGGCGGCGGCATTCAGCTCCGGTGCGCCGGTCGGCACGGCAAGAGTGACGGATACGTCCGGAACCCTGGAGCTGCAAATTCGCAAGAAGAAAGATGAGTACTACGCAAAATCGAGCGCAGTGGAAGGCGCATTCAAAGTGTCCAGCGATCTCGGGCAAGCGCTCGACAAGAGCGTTGAGGATTTCCGGACCAAGAAGCTGTTCGATTTTGGATTCGCGGATTCAGAAAAAATCGAGGTTCACGACGGGTCGAAAGCCTATTACCTGACGAAGGGCGGCGATGACTGGTGGGCTGACGGGAAGAAAATGGATACGGCGAGCGTTTACCCAGTTCTCGAAAAAGTGAGAGATCTGACCGCAAGCAAGTTTGTCGAATCAGGTTTCACTTCCCCAGTGCTTGAGATCTCCGTGACTTCCAACGCGGGCAAGCGCATCGAGAAGGTGCTCATCGCTAAGGAGGGCGATCACTTTGTCGCGAAGCGCGAGAGTGAACCCGCGTTGTATCAGCTCGACTCCGGCGCGGTCAGCGATCTGCAGAAAGCTGCGGCTGAAGTGAAACTCGCGCCGCCTCCCGAAGCAAAACCGGCAAAAGGCAGGAAATAAGCAGCTGGATTGGCCCGTTCCAGTAATGAGGCGGACTCCAGCCCGATGAGACTTTTTGCACCGCATAAAAAACCGCAGTCCTGAAGGGCTAAGCTAGATTTGCGCCTTAGATTGCATGGCGCGATCCATAAAAGTCTTTTCCGCCGGGGTCAGTATGCGCACGGCGCCTTTGGGCAGGCCCCAGAGCGTGAGAGGCCCGATGGCCTCGCGGATCAGTCGCACCACCTCGATGCCGAGACTTTCCAGCATGCGGCGGATGTGGCGGTTTCTGCCTTCATCGAGCACGATCTCCAGCCAAGTATTCCGCTCCTCCTGACGAAGGATCGAAGCCCGCTTGGCGCGAAGAATTTCGCCGTGCTTCGTTCGAACGCCTTTCTCGAGGGACTGGAGCAAGGCAGCATTAGCTGGGCCCCCAATTTGCACCTGGTAGATCTTATCCATGTGAGTTTCCGGAGCGGCAACGCGCGCGCCCCACGCCGAATCATTGGTCAACAGGAGAAGCCCCTCAGTGTCTTTGTCCAGCCTGCCGACGGGAGCGACCCAAGGAAGATTTGGATTGAGCAGTGAATACACCGTGGCGCGCCCGCGTTCATCGGAAGCCGTGGTGACGAAGCCGGGAGGTTTGTTGAGCAGCAGATAGATTCTCTGGGCGGCAGCAACGGGTTTGCCATCGACTTCGATTTTGTCCTTGCCGATGTGTACCGGAGTTTCCGGATCTCTTCGCACCGCGCCATTCAGGCGAACGCGGGCGGCGCGAATAAGTTCCGAGGCTTGAGCGCGAGAGCAAAACCCGAGTTTCGAAAGCGCGCGAGCTAACCCGATATTTCTTTCGAGCTTTCCCGACGAGCGCTGGGACTTTGTTGGGCGGCTCACAGCAAGAATTTAGGCGCGTTTCGTCGCGACTGTCCTTTGAGACCGATTAGTTCTTGGAAGTTGCCGGGGGAATGCCGCGGTGAGTGACGGGGCCGAAGCGCGCAGCCAGCCACGCGCGGGCTTCTTCCGGATGATAGTGGAAGGGGCCTATCCCGCCGCGATACGCGATGTGGCCGGTTTCGTCGATGATGTAGATGCGTTCGGGCCAGGCGGCGTACACGTCGTTCGCGCCGTTGTTTACGTCATCGACGCCGAGCGGCAGGGGATAGTGAAAGCGCTTGATGAAATCGGTGGCGATGGCCACGCGCTGCTCGAGGTTTCTCGGCTGGGCGTAACAGACGTCTTCCTTTACGTTGGACTTCATTTGCCACTCGTCGGTGGGATGCGCTTCGCGCACGTAGACGGTCAAGAAGTCGGCGCGCTCTTTGTAGTCGTTGTAGATGTCAACCACGTCACCGACGTGGCGGCGGAAGGGCGGTCAGGTGTAACTTCCGAAAATAAGAACGAGCGGCTTGGAGCCGGTGCGTTCCCGGATGTGGAAACGATTCGAACCGTCGAGAGCCACGAGGCGGGCGTCAGGCGCGTCATCACCGACGCGCAAGTTTCCGCGGTGCATGTGCGGCAACGCATACCGCACCATGCCGTAGACGTCGCGCGGGCTGCCAGCCATCACGCAGAGTGCTATGAAAGTCAGCAGGAGCAGCGCTGAGAATCCTCCAATCACCCATTTCAAGATTCGCTTCAAGTGCGTTTTCTCTCCACAGATTCGCGCCTTGCAGAAGGCCTGAAATCGTCAGCAGCGACCCTTGACCATCAGTTTATCGCGTTCACGTGGGTGGCGTGCAAGGGCGCGTTTGATTATGGCAATTCGCGGCGTTCGCGCCAGAAGTAAGTCGCGAAGAAAATAACAACGATCGGGAGAACGGCTCCGAATTCGTCGATGTACCAGCGTGTTTTTCCCGTCAAGCGGCGGTGGAAAGTATGTCAGGCGCGGGCTTCGTCGATCATTTCTTCCCAAATACCTTTGGATTTCAGAATCAGCTCGACGACTTCGCGGATGGCGCCGCGGCCGGCGTGAGCTTTGGTCACGTAATGCGCTGCCAGCTTGGCTTCTAGCACGGCGTCACCAACGGCGACGGCGAGGCCCACGCGGCGCATGATGGGCAAGTCCGGCAGATCGTCACCGACGTAGGCGACCGCGGACTCGTCCAAGCCGGCTTTCTTGAGGATTTCCTCAAAGGCCGGAATTTTCTGCGGTTGTTTTTGGTAGACAAATTCCATCTTCATTTCGCGCGCGCGGCGAAGGAGGGCCGGGCTTTCGCGTCCGGTGATGCAGCCGGTGCGAATGCCTGCGGTGTGCGCGAGCGTCAAGCCCTGGCCGTCGTGGGCGTCGAAGGATTTGATTTCAAGCGCCGAGCCGTCGGGCTGCGAGAGAAGAGTCACGGAGCCGTCCGTCATGGTGCCGTCAACGTCCATCAAAAGCAGTTGAATCTGTTTTGCGCGCTTCGCGACGCTTGCGGGAATCTTCTTCGAACGATTGGGCTGCAAGTTTTTCTCCTGATGAGAGAACGTTTGAAGAACGGGTCTAAAGACCCGCCGCCACTACATAAGCTCCAGCGTCCACAAATCATGCAAGTGCACGACACCGAGAACGCCGCGGGCCTCGTCAACCACCACGACGGAAGTAATCTTGCGCCTCTCCATAAGATTGAGCGCCTCGCTGGCCAGGACGTGAGGACCAATCGTCTGTGGATCGCGCGTCATGGTGGTCTCAGCGGTCATTTCGAGAGTTGCGCCGCGATGCTTTTCCATCAGGCGGCGCAGATCGCCGTCGGTGAGGATGCCTGCGAGGCGGCCATCGGGCTCCAGAACCGTGGTCATGCCGAGGCCTTTGCGGCTCATTTCGTGAATGACGTCGGGCATCGGGGTGTCTCTCGAGACTCGCGGCAGAGCGTCGCCCGCGTGCATCTTATGCTCGACGCGGAGAAGTTTTTGGCCGAGACGCCCCGCGGGATGAAGCGCGGCGAAATCATCGGGGCGGAAGCCGCGCCGTTCGAGAAGCGAGACAGCGAGAGCGTCGCCGACGGCCATGGCCACCGTGGTGCTGGCCGTGGGAGCGAGATTCAGGGAGCAAGCTTCCTCGCGGACGCTGACGTCGAGCGCGACGTCGCTGGCTTCGGCAAGAGTGGAAGAAGTCTTGCCGGTCAGCGTGACGAGAGGTACTTCCAAACGCTTGAGGGCTTCGAGGAGACTGATGATTTCTTCGGTTTCGCCGCCGTAGGAAACGGCGAGCATGGCATCACCGCGCGCGAGCATGCCCAGATCGCCGTGCAAAGCTTCCGCCGGATGCAGAAAAAAGGACGGTGTGCCGGTGCTCGAAAGCGTGGCGGAAACTTTTCGCGCGATCAGGCCGGACTTGCCCATGCCGGTGACCACGACGCGGCCTTTGCAGGCGAAGAGAACATCAACGGCTTTTTCGAAGGTGGCGTCGAGCCGCGCGAGAACGTCCTGGATGGCTTGCGATTCGATTTTGAGCACACGGCGCGCGGTGTCTAGGCTCATTGCACGCTCCAGCGGCGAACGAGGGTGGAGAGTTCTTTCAATCGCTTGAGAAGGGCAGGGAGTTGCGCAAGCGGAAGCGCATT
>Ga0137392_10000627_pt1 | contig 19080 bp, 16 predicted proteins | sample 15con2h34AmetaG_FD_101394 | JGI IMG/M metagenome (GOLD analysis project Ga0137392, IMG submission 101394) | Vadose zone soil microbial communities from Angelo Coast Range Reserve, California, USA - 15con2h3.4A metaG | ecosystem: Environmental > Terrestrial > Soil > Vadose zone > Saprolite... | reverse complement strand
TCGTATTGATGCTGCTTGCCACTCTTCTGCTGCCGGCTCCTTATGCCCGGCAGTTCAGGGATATCCCGAATGCTGCTCCTTCTACCGCGCATCCCCTTGGCACCGATGCCCTGGGCCGCGATTCGTTGTCCCGCTTGCTTTACGGCACACGCGTTTCCCTGCTCCTCGCGCCGGCGGCCGCTCTACTTTCCACTCTGATTGCCGCTGTGTTGGGCAGCGTTGCAGGCATGCTGGGCGGCTGGTTCGAACGCATCACCTTCGCGGCAACGGATCTCTCTCTCGCTTTGCCGTGGCTATTCCTTCTTCTCGTCGTGCGCGCCATGCTGCCGTTGGATGTTCCGCCATTCGTCTCCGTCGGCATCGCCTTCCTGATGATGGGTCTGCTCGGCTGGCAAGCGTCTGTGCGCGTCATCTGCGCTACCACTCGCGGCGTGCGTGATTCTGATTTTTTGCTCCTGGCTCGGGCCTCCGGCTGCAAGCCAGCGCGCCTTTTGTGGCGTCACGTGACTCCAAATCTGCGCCCGCTTTTCTACACGCAGTTTTTGATCTCCATCCCGATTTTCATTTTGACGGAAGCGAACCTGAGCATCCTGGGCCTCGGTGTAATGGAGCCCATACCTTCCTGGGGAAACCTGATGCGCGGTTTCGAGGATTTTTCTACGCTCTCGGCAAACCCCTGGAGGCTTGTTCCCCTCGCTCTCCTCGTGATTGTGGTCATGTGCTTTCAACTGGTTCTTCCGTCACAGGAGGTCACACAGTGATTCGCCGCGCTTTCGTTTTTCTTACACTGGCCCTGGTTTCTTGCTGGCCGGCATCCGTCAGCGCCGAGTCCGCTGCCCAATCCGGTGGTGAACTCCGCTTCTGCCTCCGCGGGGAACCAAAGACTTTCAATCCGTTGCTGGTCGAGGAAGACGCTTCCGAAACCGTTCGCTATCTCACGGGCGGCGTCTTGATCCGCTTCAACCGGCAGACACAAGCCATAGAACCTAGCCTCGCCGTCTCCTGGAAAGTCAGTGACGAGGGCCGCAAAATCTCATTCCGTCTCCGGAGTGGCCTCCATTTCTCGGACGGCACGCCCTTCACCTCCGAAGACGTCGCCTACACCATGAGAGCGTTGATGGATCCGCAGTTGCACTCGCCTACGGGCGACTCCTTCCGCTCCGGCGAAGGCCAAGTTGTCGTGCAAACGCCTTCGGCAGACGTGGTCATTGTAATATTTCCGGCGCCGGTAGCCGGACTCGATCGCCTCTTCGATCAAGTCGCTATTCTCTCTGCCCATTCTCCCAAAAAAGAGATGGCCGTCCTCGGCCCCTTCTACGTCGCGGACTACGCTCCCGGCTCCTACGTACTTCTCCGGCGCAATTCGAATTACTGGAAAAAAGACAAAGAAGGAAAAACGCTACCGTATCTCGATTCTATTCGCCTCGATATCCAGCGCAATCGCGACATCGAACTGCTCCGCTTTCGCCGCGGTGAGATTCACTTGATCAGCTCTCTCGACGCCGATTCTTTCGACCGCTTGCAAAAAGAATCGCCCGCTGCGGCCCACGACGCCGGCCCCGGCCTGGATTCGGAGCAGCTATGGTTCAACCAGGTTCCCACGGCGCCGCTTGCTGAAAACAAAAAGGTTTGGTTTCGTTCCACCGAATTCCGCAAAGCCATCTCCATGGCCATTAATCGCGCCGATTTGTCACGCATCGTTTTTGGCGGACACGCACAACCCGCTTTCGGCCCTGTTTCGCCGGCAAATCATTCCTGGTTCAATTCCGCGCTTCCCGTTCCCCAGTACGACTCCGCAGGTGCGCTGCGCCTGCTGGCCCGCGCCGGTTTTCGCTTTGATGGCAGCATTCTTCGCGACGCTTCCGGCAATCGCGTCGAATTCACCGTCATTACCAATTCCGGAAACAAATCCCGCGAGCAAATGGTCGCCATGATTCAGCAGGACCTTTCTCAGATCGGAATCAAGGTAAACCTGGTCACCCTCGATTTTCCGTCTCTAATCGAACGCATCACCCGCACCTACGATTACGAAGCCTGCCTCCTCGGCCTCGTCAATACCGACCTCGATCCGAACAGTCAGATGAACGTGTGGCTCAGCTCCGCAGAAAATCATCAGTGGAATCCTAAGCAATCAAAGCCAGCAACGGAATGGGAAGCCGAACTTGATCGCCTGATGCACGCGCAATCCTCGGCAACCACCGACAAAAGGCGCAAAGCCGACTGGAATCGCGTTCAGCAAATCGTGGCTGACCAGCAGCCCTTCATCTATCTCGTCAACAAAGACGCCATGTCCGCGATTTCTCCTGCGGTCCTCGGCTCCGCGCCTTCGGTTCTCGACCCCCACGCCTTCTGGAACGCCGACGTTCTCCGCCTCGGCCCCGATCCCACGTTGGGAGCGCAAAAGTGATCGAGTCTCCCCCACTTTTGTCGCTCCGGCTCTCCGTTGATTACCGCAACAAACCCGGTGTCCTTCGCGACATTTCGCTAGATATCCAGCCCGGCGAAATTCTCGGCCTCGTTGGCCAGAGCGGCTCGGGAAAAAGCACGCTGTCGCTCGCCATTCTTCGTTTGCTCCATCTAAAGGGCGGCACCGCGCGCGGCGATCTGCTTTTCAAAGGGGAAGACCTTTCCGCAAAATCCGAATCGCAGATGCGCTCGCTTCGCGGCCGAGAAATCAGCATCGTCCTGCAAAGTCCGCTGTCCTCGCTCAACCCCGCTCTTCGCATCGGCTCGCAGCTCAGCGAAGCCTGGCGCGCTCACGCTTCCGGCACGCGCGAAGAATGCGCCGCCGCGATCCGCAGCGCACTCACGAGCGTGAGTCTCCCTAACGAGGCCGACTTTCTCCGCCGCCGCCCCTCGCAGCTCAGCGTCGGCCAGGCCCAGCGCGTCATCATCGCTATGGCGATCCTCCACCGTCCTTCCCTGCTCATCGCCGATGAAGCTACCAGCGCCCTTGACACCATCACGCAATCCGAAATCCTCACCCTCTTTGCACGTCTCAACCGTGAACTCGGCATGGGCATTCTCTATATCTCCCACGACCTCTTGTCCGTTGCTTCCCAATGCCACCGTATCGCCATCCTGAACTCCGGGGAAATAGTCGAGTGCGGCCCCCCCTCCCAAATCTTCGGCACACCTCAGCACGAATACACGCGGAAACTCGTCGCCGCCCTGCCCCGTCTCCCTGTCTTCCCACTGCAATCCTCTCCTGCCTCCAGCCGTGACTCCGAACCCGCTCTTCTCCGGGTGTAAACCCGTTTGGAGTGCGGCGTGCCGCCGCTTTTCTTCCGCCCACCAACCTTCCCTCCCCCTCCAACGGAAATCGCTCACCAATCACAAGTCAAAGTCGCGCTCCTATTGCGTACTATTGCCAAATCCCCGCATCTCATGTACTCTTACAAAATGTTGAGTTTTACCCAGAAGAACGCGCCGTTCTGCATCTGTTGTATGTGCTGTATGCGTGTGTCTTCTGGCGCGGGGAGGCTGAGCTTCTAAAGTCTTAATTTAGCCTCGAAGAGTTTCCGACCCACCGCCAGAAACTAGCTGGCAGGTGGGTTTTTGATTTTTGGCAGTAAGCGATTTTCAAAGCCGATCACAGAGGAGAAAACAATGTCCGACTACAAGCATCCCGAGGTTCTCGTTTCAACCGATTGGGCCGCTCACAATCTCAATTCTCCCAATCTCCGCTTCGTCGAAGTTGACGTGGACACCACCGCCTACGACCAGGGACACATCCCCGGCGCCGTCGGTTGGAACTGGCAAACCCAGCTCCAGGACAACATCCGCCGCGATCTCATTGACAAGCCCTCCCTTGAAAGACTTCTCGGCGCCTCCGGCATTTCCAATGACACGACAATTCTTCTCTATGGCGACAACAACAACTGGTTCGCCGCCTACGCCCTCTGGCAATTGAAATACTACGGCCACAAGGACGTTCGCCTCATCAACGGCGGCCGCAAGAAATGGCTCGAAGAGAAGCGCCAGCTTACCAAGGAGCCCGCAAACGTCCGTTCCGCGTCCTATCACGTTTCGGGTGTTGACGAATCCCTGCGTGCTCGCAAGGAGGAAGTCTCCGCCATCGTCGAAGGCCGTAAACCCGGCCAACTCGTTGACGTTCGCTCCGTTGATGAATTCACCGGAAAGATTCTTGCGCCTCCAGGCCTCACGGAAACAGCACAGCGTGCCGGGCACATTCCCCGAGCCGCGAATATCCCCTGGGCGCAGGCCTCCAAGGAAGACGGCACTTTCAAGTCCTACGACGACTTGAAAAAACTCTACGAATCCAAGGGGATTGACGGCAAAGAGGAAGTCATCGCCTATTGCCGTATCGGCGAGCGCAGCTCCCACACTTGGTTCGTGCTGAAATATTTGCTCGGCTTCAACCAAGTCCGCAACTACGACGGCTCTTGGACTGAGTGGGGCAACCTGATCGGCGCCCCCATCGTCAACGAAACCCGCGCGGCCCAAGCCGAACTGGCCGCCGCAGCTCGTTAATCGTTGTAGTGGCGGGGGCTTTAGACCCGCGAGCTGGGCTACGCGGCAGGCGTTTGCAGTGCGGAGCAGAGAACTGGACCGGGGGAAGCTTCACTCTCCAGGCTTTCCCCGTCCAGATCTCATCCAGGCCAGTGGACTTTGAATTGTTTTTTCTTGAACCAAAAGCGGATGACTGACAACCAAAAACTCTTTTCCCGTCCGGTGGCGCGGTCGCCAAATGGTAAGGCAATGGTCTGCAAAACCATCTCATTCGCACGGTCACATGCGGAATCCACGACTTGCAAAGAGGCTGTATGGGGTAAATAGGCGATACGCTGGCGGTTTGGGTACAGCTTTGGGTATAGATTTGGGTATAAGGTGGCGATGCCGAAGCGGTCGAGGCGTCGGTCTGCAAAACCGACCTTAGTGGGTTCGAGTCCCACCGTCACCTCCAATTTTTCATCAGGCTATTCATTCTAATCGTCCACCACTTAGGATAACTCCACAGTCCTTCTTGAGGTGTTCTTCGAACTCGCGCTTGTCCTCGCCCGATTCGCGCCGTTTCGCTTTTCGCTGATAGCAGTTGCGCCACGACAGCGTGTCAGAGGTATACGCAACCGTGAGCGCCTTGCCCGATGATGGCCTCGACTGGGTAGGCGCCTGGGCAATCGAAGTTGGGACAGGAGAAGATTTTCTTCAGAAATTGCGCACCTCGACAAACCCGGGCGCGATCTGGGAAGAGACGGTAACTCCTGTCCCGAAAGGCATTCCGCCAACTGCCCTGGAGATTCAAGCATACCGAGAATATGTGCTCGCAGCGCAGGCCGCATTGGGAGAGCCGCCTGAGAAGGCAAAGACCCTTCTCCACGACTTAGAACCAAAAATGCTAGCTCTCGGTGCGGTGGAACAGGCCTTGATTCCTAGTCCTCAAGTGCTTAACAGCGCACGCACTGAGGCATTGACGGCGCGAGCAGAATTGATGCAAGCGCTGTCGAAGTAGAGTTCGGCACTCCAGCCGATCAAATGTGGAACATCCAGGATTATGCCGAATGAATCAGAGCGGAACGCAACAATGATCCAAGCTCGCAACATTGCTTCGGCATAGTCCGACATCCGACATGATTGCTTCAACCTGAAGCAGTTGCACAGATTGAGTTCTTGGAATGGACTGACGCAGAAGGGCTGCGGCATTCGAAGTTTGCCGGGTTGCGGGAGGACAAGGACGCGAAGAGTGTGGTCAAGGAAACCGGGACGAAGCCACGTCGCTGAATATGTAAACCAAGGCAACGCTGCTGCTTTTTGACTTCATTCGTGGTGGTGTTTCCGAGCACAGACGTCAGCGCTGCAACAGGCAACCGCTTTCTTGGGCGCTACCAATCGGGACGCGACGACGATTCCCCCTGTGCCGATTAGGAGAAATACGAGCACTCTAAATGACACGTTCGCTGGCGACAGGCTCTTCACTTCTTCCTTCGTTTCCGCAGACGCTCGAAGGAGAAGGATATTGCGCGAACCTGCGACAGCGAATGGTCCCACGGTACCGCCGCGCCAGTACTTTTGGCACTGCAGCTAACGCACTAGATGGCGCAGCTACCCCACAGTTCAGCATGATGCGGAGTGACGTCATTGCCACGCAAACGATGTGAGTGCTAGGCTCTCCGGGCCCGTGAATCCAAAGAATCCAAAAGTGGAACCGATGCGCAACCCAACCCTCTTCGATATGGAGAAATTGGAGGATGCAGCAAAACCCGCAAGCGAGCTAAAGGTCGAGCGCCCTTTTTCTCTGCCCAGCATTCTCCTCGGAACTTCCGCGTTCACCGCAGCGGGTTGGGAAGGATCCTTCTATCCACGCGGCATGCAATCACGGGATTTCCTCTCTTACTACGCCACACAATTCGCTACTGTTGAGGTGGACTCGACTTTCTATGGATGCCCTTCTGCTACCACGGTCAACAACTGGAATGCCCGAACCCCCGAGGACTTCGCATTCTCTGTGAAAGTTCCGCAAATCATTACGCATGAAAAAGCATTAGTGGATTGCGATTCTGAATTCGAAGAGTTCGTGAAAACGATGAACATTCTCGGCCCAAAGCTTGGTCCGATGGTCTTTCAGTTTCCGTCCTTCGACCGCTGGAAATTCCCGAAGCAAGAAAGCTTTCTCGCCGTACTAATTCCCTTCTTGAAGAAGCTGCCTGCTGACCACAAATTTGTAGTCGAGATTCGCAACAAAAAGTGGCTTGATGCCAGATTCGCGGATGTGCTCCGGGAGCACAGCGTCGCCTTGGCACTGACCGACACATCGTTTGTGCCGAGGCCGTGGGAGATGAAAGGCGCACTCGATTTGGTGACTGCGGATTTTGCCTATGTGCGTTGGCTCGGAAATCGCAAGGGTATCGAGGAGCAAACAACGACTTGGGATAAGGCCATCGTTGACCGCCGTGACGACCTCTCAAATTGGGTCGAACTGTTTCGGGCGTTCGTGGCGCGAAACCTCAAGACTTTCGCCTATGCAAACAATCACTACGCCGGGCATGGGCCAGGGACGGTCAAACTCTTTTGGGACTTGTGGAACGAGAAAGAATAGAATTATAGCGGAGGTGTTTTCATGCAAAGACGTATGTTTGCAGGCGTTTTTCTTGTCTCACTCTTCATGGTGTCCGGTGGAGGGGCGCAGCAATTCCCGGCGGACGGTGAAAAGCCTGTGTGGACGATGGAAATCCTCAAAGTAAAACCAGAGATGGTCGGTTCCACGCTTGGCTATTTGGACGACAACTGGATGCGAGTACGCGAGGAAGCCAAGCATCAGGGTGCCGTCGTGCGCTATTACCGCATCGCGGAACAAGGAAGCGGGGACAGCGACCGGAGCATTGTTTTGTTGACAGAATATAAGAATTCGGCTGCGTATGCCGCACGTGAGGGGCTGTTCGCCTCGATACGCAATCAACACAAGCAGTTGCCGAGCAACACACCGGGCATAGTAAGATTTGGTCGGCTAGAGGACCTCGCCATGAGTACCCGCGTGTTTCAGGATTATTCGGATATGGACGATGCGCGGTTCCGCCTTCTGTCGAAAAATTAGCTTGTAGCGCAGGACTTTGTGAGACTATTCGACGAGAAAAGCGGAAGGTGGAGCTTTGAAATATCGAATTGCAATGTGGGCGGCTGCGGGCTTTCTCGTTGCGAGCGGCTGGGCAGTTTATTTCTTAGTGGCAAGCAAGCAGCATCCGATAGAACCCACAATGTCCACTCTTGTCCGCTTAACCTGCCCCGTTGCGATTGTCGGCTCGCATTACCCCGTTAGCCTCTATTCGACTCTTGTTGCAAATGTCGCCGCGTATGCTCTTGTCGGTCTAGTGGTGGAAACCCTGCGGCGGCAATTAAACCGCTCAAACTAATTCAAGCCCACGCCGTTTCAGCGTATGATTGCAGAAGAATGAGAGCGAGGTCCCAAGTTAGTCGTGTTGCTGCTTTCTTCTGCCTAGCGGTGGTGCTCCTGGCGGCATTGACGCCGGGTGGAGCGGCGCTACCGCTCGGCATCCTTATAACTCTATGTTTTTTGATTCCTATCGCTATAAGTGTTCTCCTCCCCTTCGTTGACGAACAGAGGACAACACAGCAGTCCCTAGTGCTGCCTGCTTTCTCGCCACGTCCTCCGCCTGCCCGGTAACCCCTCGCAGCATCTAGCCGCCGTAAGCGGCCTCGGTCCTGCACAACACCGCAACGACTGCGGGGCGGGTTGCGTCCTCGCGCAGGCTCACGCGATTCCCTGCCAATGGCCGGAGGAATCTATGTCGATGAAACGCAAATGGCTGAAGGTACTCATGATGCTGATGATGGCGTGCGCGTCGTTTGGTGGTCCGATGAACCCGAAAGGAATTGAGGACCTTATGCGCACCATGAATGAAACGAGGATTGAATTCACGATACCCGATGAGAACCACAAAGGAGATGGAGGTAAAGTAGACCGTGCAACCGTTAAAGTCTTTTGGGACTTGTGGAACAAGAAACAATGAAACTGTGCTTCCGAGCGCAACTTCCACTCTCGAAGAGAAATAGATTGGATACGAGACCAATCCGCGCCCAATTCCGGCCACATGAAACCTTCTGTATGAGAAAGAGGAGTAGACCATACGATGGGTGCGGACGGGGTAACCGTTGGTACGAAGAACACCATCACTATTGACTGTACGAATGGCCAAGCCAGTTGCGCCGGTATTTTGATCAACTGAGTGAATCCTTTCAAGACAAGGCGAGCCATCAGGAGGCTTCCAATGAGACACGCCGCACGGGTTTTTGTTTCAACCGTATGCTGTCTGACGGCTGTTTCCGCGACATACGTGAATCCGCTTGCGTCAAACACCGAACCCACTCAAGCCACTATCTTCGAGCGTAAGCTAAACACGCGCGTTGCGCGATTCGACACGTCTGGCCGCACACTAGCCACCAGCTTGATCGACCTAGCCTATGAGTACGAACTGCCTATGGGAATCGAATACTTGGATCGCAAAGCTGCCACTCAGCCAATAAACCTTGAGTTACGCAATGAATCGGTCCGAGGGATTCTCCTCGCGATTATCCAGCAAGTTCCGGAATACAAAGTCAGCTTTTCCGATGGAGTGGTGGACGTTTACGTGCCCAAAGCGCGGGAAGATTCCTCAAACCTACTAAACAAAGTCATCAGGAACTTTGCAGTCTCTGAATTAGACACCCGCCGCGCAGACGTGGAACTGCTCTGTGCTCTTACGCGCGAAGTTATGCCATCCGGCGGATGCGGCGGCAGCATTGCCATTGGGCAATGGGGCCCGCTCAAGATTACCGTTCACGTGCAAAATGCAAAGGTCTACGAGATCGTTAATTTGATCGTTGCCCAAAACGGAAAAGCTGTCTGGACGGTCATGGCGCCACCGGAAAAGCTCTCCAAAATTCCCGTCGGCGGGCTTTGGCATATTTACCCGATCGAACCTCCTTTCAAGAGCGCTGTTTTGGATAAGCTGGCCAGCTTGGCCGCGAGTGGGAACTGAGTCGCCTCGTAAGTGCCCTTACGAAGTGACAGTATCGACTCCTTGGGCGGGTGGGGCACGTCTAACGCTTTAACTCCGCTCGGGAGTGGCCTGCCTTTTCAGATTTTGTTTTTGAAAAGATGGGTCCCGTGCTCCTCTTGGGACGCTTCTGGCTTTGTTTCTTTCTTGCTCGATACGCGCGTGCGCCCCGACCGTGCAGCTTGATGGGGTAAGACTTTGGGTGGACCATCCCTTTGACCGATCAGTATGACGCGTCGGCTCCTTCGACCGCCTAGAGTTGCCGTTCTGTTCTAGTTGATGAACGCCGCGCTCATCGTTTTTCTACGCCGGTCGAACTCGCGCGCGTCCTCGCCCGATTCGCGCCGTTCTTTCGGTTCCATTAATGGTCCACTTCGATGGTTCGCGATTGAACAATTTCTGGCATCGCATTTCGTCTTCAGCCACTTCCTGGTTTACATACAGCAGATGCGCCCTCGCTGCTCGAAGGTTTCGTGAATGCCAGATAGACAAGTTCACTGCAAAGCGGCGCATCACAGTTGCGCAACTCTTTCAGGTCAACGCCCTCTTTGCACAATCCTTTGCACAATCGCGCCCAAACATGCCCAAACATCCCATAGAAGGCCGGCTAGGATATTCCTAACCTGCTGAAAGGAAACAGGCAGAGCAGGACGAACGCCCTGCAAAACCATTATCGGCGGTTCGATTCCGCCTCGCGCCTCCAACCTTTCTCCTCTCCATTCTTCGTTCTCCCCTGTTGCTCTCATGGAACACTCTGCCGTCGTTTCCCCTGCCATCGCCTGCACAAACCGTTCCAAAATAAGATGAGCCCCGCGAGCGGCTTCCCGGCCGCCAGCTTCGCCTTAGGCTCCAATCGGAACGCTCTTAGAAGCCGAAAGGACACAATCATATGAAAAAGCTAATCATCCTGTTTCTAACGCTGTCCGTTTTCGCCATCCCCTCGCGTGCTCAGTCCGTCGATGCCTCTCTCAGCTATTCTTATTTCCGCCTGGGAGGCTCCAACGGCCTCAACCAGAACGGCGTCAGTGGCTCCCTCGCCTATAACCCCAACCGCTGGCTCGGCCTCGTCGGTGACATTGGGGGCTACCACGCATCGCCTTCCGGCGTTTCCGTGAACACCTACACCTATCTCTTCGGTCCGCGCCTGACCCTGCGCAACCCCACCAAAATCAATCCATTCGGGCAGGTACTCTTTGGCGGCTCGCGCATCACGGTCGGATCGGGCGGCGGCTCTTCCAACCAGTTTGCCTATAGTCTTGGTGGTGGTGTGGATATCGGCTTGCTTCCGCATCTGGCCTTCCGTCCCCAAGTGGATTACGTCGGCCTCAACACCCCCGGCTCGCACACCAATTGCACCCGCATCTCTGCCGGTTTCGTCGTCCACTTCTAGCAACCAACACAAATCCTATATTTCCGATTGGAGACCCGCTCCCGCTGGAGGCCCGGAGCGGAGCTTTCCTGAAGGAAACAGCGAGGTGCCGCAAGTCCGCTGCGCCGGCGGAAAAGGAACACGCCACGCCTTTCGCCCCAGACGCGGCATTCCTGTCCCCATCCGGGGGGCGTTTCACGGGCCGCAATCCGAGGTCTCTTCAAGAACGTCATGGACGCCGTCACTGGCGACGTCACTTTGCACAGCATGGCTACGGAGAACTCCGGTGACTTGGCGTACGATAGCGGAGATTACAACGAAACGTAGTTGAGAAGTCTTCACGTCAAACCACCCACTGGGTGTTGCCATCAAGAAATCCGTCCAACGGCACGCATGAAAAACCGGGGGGAGGAGTAGCAATTATGGCTAACTAGACTTCCGTCGGCAGATTCTATGCGATTCTTATGCTGCCGCCAGTTCTTTCATGAGCGCCTTCCCTTTGCGGAACCACGGCCGCTCCCGCCTTTGCATGTATCGCGGCAGCGTGCGCTTCTTCGCCTCAAGCTTTTTCAACCATTCGCGCGACTCTTCGTGCCGGTCCGCCGTTTTCAGAAAACTCGCATAGTTGTATAACGTTTCCGGCGTCGTCGAGATCTGCGTGACCTCCGCGAACAACTGATCCGCGCGCTCGAGTTGTCCCGTCCGCGCGTAGGCATCCGCCAGCAGCCCCCCAGCCCGGTAGTAATCGAATTTCCTGTCCACCGCCACCACCCGCTCCAGGTCGGCAATCGCCGCTGGCAGATCGTTCAATCCTAGCGAACATTTCGCTCGTGAATAGTAGGTGTAATGAGAAGCGTCCCGCGCATCAATCGCGTGAGTGAATGCTTCCCGGCCTTTCGCAAACCCACCTTGATCCTTATAGAGCTCGCCGAGCTCTTCGTAGTTGGCCGGCGAAGGATTGTCTAGTATGAGCGTTTCAACAGTTTGGATCCGCGACCGCCGCCCAAATCCCTGAAACACGCCGCGAAGAAGCCCTAGATCAGGCAGCACTTCGGCAAGGATGTACACAGCGGCGCCAGGCGGTCCGAGAAAAAAGATGACGTAAAACCAATAGTTCTCCGGCCGCCGCCTGATGAAGTGCACAATCGCCAGGCCCTGCACGAGAAAGCCCCAGGGATAGAAAAGATGCCCGAGTCCAAACATGGATGACCGCCTGCCAACAGAATCGCTTGCCTTTTCCGGTGGGTCAAACGGAAAGTCTGCCCACTACTTGCGTCAGTTACTGCCTGTTTGCGCCAATTCCCGCCTGCTATGATGGTCCCACGTGAATCCCATCGAAACCCTCGGTCTCGCCCTGGGCGCCGGGTTCTCTTCCGGCCTCAACCTTTACGCCACGGTCGCGACGCTGGGCCTGCTCCAGCGTTTTGGAGTGATCCACCTGGCGCCGGGGCTGCAAGGCCTCTCTCATCCCTGGGTTCTGGGAACGGCCATCGCACTCTATCTGCTGGAATTTTTCGCAGACAAAATCCCCTTCGTGGACACCATCTGGGATGCCATCCACACGTTCATTCGCCCGCCCGCCGCTGCGCTTCTTGCGTTTGCCGCCGCCGGGGCCGCCCCGCCAGAATGGCGCTGGGGCGCTGCGTTGATCGCCGGTGGAGTGGCTCTCACTTCGCATGGCACAAAAGCCAGCGCTCGCGCCGCCGTCAATACCAGTCCCGAACCGTTCAGCAATTGGGTTTTAAGTTTCGGCGAAGACCTGCTCGCCGTTTGGCTTACGTGGATGGCCACGGCTCATCCCGTCGCCACAACCATCATTGTCTTCGCGCTCCTGGCGCTCTCCATTTTTTTGCTTTACCATCTTTTCCGCTTCGCCCGCCGCGCTCTCCATCGATTGCTGGAAACCTGAACAAGCATTACTTCACGTACGTTGCCAGCCAATCCAAAAACGTCTTGTACCAAAACTGGCTGTTCTGCGGCTTCAGTACCCAGTGCCCTTCGTCGGGGAAAACCACCAGCTTCGACGGCACTCCCTGCCGCTGCAGCGCGCTGAAAAACTCCAGCGATTGCGTGTACGGCACGCGGTAATCCCGTTCGCCGGCAATCACGAGCGTCGGCGTCTTGAATTTCCCGAGTTCGCCCGCGTAAGTCACCGGCGCCCACTTTTTGTAACTTTCCGGATTTGACCACGGCGTGCCTTGCATGTCGTGCTCTTCGAACCAGAGCTCTTCGGTCGCGTACATCGAAACTTTGTCGTACACGCTTGCGTGGCTAACGACCGCTTTGAACCGGCCAGTATGTGTTGCAATCCAATCCGCTATGTACCCGCCGTAAGAGCCGCCGGCCGCGGCCATGCGCGATTCATCAACGAAAGGATATTTCTTCAAAGTGAAGTCCACACCGTTCATCACGTCGACGTACGCTCTGCCGCCCCAGTCGTTCGTGATCTCATCGGTGAATTTTTGCCCGTAACCCGTCGAGCCGCGCCGGTTGATCATCAGCGTCACGTATCCCGCAGCGGAGAAAACCTGCGCGTTCCACCGGTAGCCCCAGGCGTTCGACCACATGGTCTGCGGCCCGCCGTGCAGCAGCACCAGCAGAGGGTATTTTTTTGTGGCGTCAAATCTCGGCGGACGAATCAACATCGCCTGCACTTTGATTCCTTCGGCGCCCTCGAACCAGAATGTCTCCGGCGCATTCATCTCCATGAATGAAAGCATGGAATCATTCTGATGGGTGAGTTGCCGGACGTTGGAGCCGTCGCTTGATGCCGCGAATATTTCGGCAGGAAGCGTCAGGCTAGTCCGTTCAAAAACCAGCGTCTTGCCGTCCGCGCTGAATGAAATCGCCATGTTATAAGTATCGGCGATGACCTTCTTTGGTTCCGCGCCAAACCGAGCCGCCATGGCATACAACGGCTTTTGCGTTTCGTTTTCTGCTGTAAAATAAATCGTCTTGCTGTCCGGCGACCAGGCCAGCTCGTCCGCGCTGCGGTCAAACGTTTCCGTAAGATTTTCAATTCGTCCCGCCGTCCGATCGTAAAGCAGTACGCGCCACCGGTCCGCTTCGTATCCAGCGGCTAGCTGTGCGTGATAGGCGATGAATTTTCCGTCCGGTGAATACGCGGGATTTCCATCGAATCCCGGTTGCGTTGTGATGCGCTTCGGTTCGCCGCCGCCAGCCGGAACGATGAATAAGTCCGCATTGGTGCTGGTCGCTTCCATCTTGTCGGTCACCGCGGTAAAACAGATTTCTTTGCCATCTGGAGAAAAATTAATGTCGCCCGGTCCGCCGCGCTCGTCAGGTGGCACGTCGTAGTTCGCTCCCGGCGTCAGGTCTTGGGGCGCGGTAATTCCATCCGCACGAACAATAAACAAATGGCTGCGCTTGCCTTCGTTCCAGTGTGTCCAATGCCGGTACAGAAGATGCTCGGCGACGTGTGCTTTCACTTTATTTTTTTCTTTTTCTTCGTCGCGCTTCTTGTTGCACTCGTCGTCTTTGCAATCGGGATACACGGAAGACGTAAATGCGATCGTTTTCCCGTCCGGTGACCACTTTACAATGTCCGCGCCGGTTGAGAGTTTCGTCAGCGCATGCGCTTCGCCGCCATCCATCGAAAGCAAATACACCTGCGAATCGGCACTGCGCGAAGAGAGAAATGCGAGCGTCTTTCCGTCCGGCGACCACACCGGCGAAGAATCATGCCCGCTCTGCGTCAATTGCATCGCGGCCCCGCCCGCGGCGGATACCACCCAGATGTTGCTCACGCCGCGATTGGTTTCCAGGTCCGGCGTGGACACCGTGTACGCTACCCACTTGCCGTCTCTGGACACTTGCGGTTCCGCAATGCGATGCAGCTTGATCATGTCGTCAAAGGCAATGGGGCGCTTGCCCGATTCCTGCGCGGAAAGAAGCAACGCGCATCCCAGCAACATCGACATCGTGAGACCGCATCGAATACTTAAAGCTTTCATCTCTTCCTTCTCCTTTGCAACACGGCGCATTGCGATGCCAGGTGCGGAATCAGGGATATTGTCACGTTTTGCCGCCGAAACCAACAGTCCAGAAGCGTGGCGCTTTGTACGCGACAAAAAGACTTATTTCGTTGCGCTTATGCTGCGTTTCCCTCTGCTACAATCCTTTGCCGGATAACTCATGCTGACGCGCAGCGGACTTTTCCCCCGCAATTTCAAGAAGACCATTCCTGTGGCCTCGCGCGGAGAGGGTTGCTGGATCATCGCTGACGACGGCCGGCGATTTCTCGATGCTGCCGGGCAGGCAGCGGTCGTAAATATAGGACACGGTGTCGCTGAAATTGGGCGCGCCATGGCCGAGCAGTCGTCGCAGATTGCATTCGCGCATACTTCGCAATTTGACAATGCTCCGGCGGAAAAACTCGCTGCGCGGCTGCTCGCGATGGCTCCGCAAACTTTTCGGAACGGCGGGCGAGTTTACTTCACTTCCGGTGGCTCGGAGGCAACCGAAACCGCAATAAAACTGGCGCGCCAATTTCACCTGGAGAGCGGCCTGAAAGATCGTTACCGTATCCTTTCACGGCGCCAGAGCTATCACGGCAGCACACTTGGAGCGATGTCCGTCAGTGGCAATGTCGCCCGCCGCACGCTGTACGAACCGCTCCTCGCCGAATGGGGACACATCGCTCCGTGTTTCTGCTACCACTGCCCTTACGAGAAGACGTTCCCACAATGCGAACTCGCGTGCGCCGACGACTTGGATACTCAATTGGATCGCAGCCAAAAAGCCGACGCTGCCGCCTTCATCTTCGAACCAGTCGTCGGTGCAACGCTTGGCGCAGCGGTGCCGCCTGAAGGCTATGCCGTGCGCATCGCGGAAATCTGCCGAAAGAACGGCATTCTTCTGATTGCGGACGAAGTCATGTCCGGGATGGGCCGCACAGGAAAACCGTTTGCAGTCCAGCACTGGGGCATCGAGCCGGACATGATTCTGACTGGGAAAGGTGTTGCCAGTGGTTATGCGCCGCTCGGCGCCGTGCTGGTTTCCTCGCGTGTAGTGAAAGCATTTGAGCGCGGCTCTGGCGCCTTCATGCATGGCTTCACGTACCAGGCACATCCTGTGTCTACTGCCGCGGGCAACGCTGTTCTCGACTTTCTCGAAGCGCATGAATTATTTGAGCGCGCTATTTCTGCCGGAAATATTCTGCGCGATGTCCTTTTGCCGCTGCAGTCGCATCCGAACGTCGCCGATGTTCGCGGACTCGGACTGCTTCTTAGCGTGGAGTTTGTCAAAGAGAAAGCCACTCGCGAGCCTTTCTCAAGAGAGCAAAACATCGCCGAGAGAATTCGTCAGGCCTGTCTGGACGAAAATGTGCTTACCTATCCCACGCAAGGTTGTGTTGACGGCTTGCGAGGCGACCACATCCTTCTCGCGCCGCCTTTCACGATCTCGCCGGAAGAATGTGCGCTGATCGCGAGTGCGCTTCAATCGGCAGTGGCGGGAGTGTTTGCCCATTGATCCGGTATCCAGTCATGCTGGTTCGCGGCAGTGGCATCGCTCATTTTCTGGAGAACGAAATCAAAATGCGGCTTCTCTCTGGTAGTCTTGCAGTCTCGCTCATTTGTTTGCTGATCTGGACCTTCGCGCTTTCAGCGCAACTCAGGCAGGAGACATCGCCAACCACTCCGATTCTCGGTTTTACGCTGCCGCACGCCGCCGCCGAACACGACCTTGAATCAACGTTTCAATCGATTCCTTCTCCGGAGAAGGCCCGCGAATGGCATCGCACCTTTACCGCCGAACCACATCCCGCCGCTTCAGAGCGCAATAACCAGCTTGCGGATCTCGTCGCGGACCAATGGCGCAAGCAAGGATGGGAAGACGTCGCGCTTCGCCGCTACGATGTTTTGCACTCGCGCCCGCGCAGCGTTTCTCTTGAAATGACTGCGCCAGTCCAATTCACAGCGTCTCTCCGCGAAGATGCTTACGACGTCGATCCCGACACGAAAAATCCGGCCGTCTCCGGCTCCTATTTTGGCTATTCGGCATCGGGCGATGTGACGGCCGAACTCATCTACGCGCACAGCGGAAATCCGGAAGACTACGACTTCCTTCGGAAGAACGGCATCAGCGTGAAGGGCAAGATCGTTCTCGTGCGCTACTCGAACCCGTACAGTTATCGTGGTTTCAAAGCCTTAACCGCAGAGCGGGAAGGCGCGGCCGCCCTGCTCATTTATTCCGATCCCGCCGAAGACGGTTCGACGCGCGGCAAAGTTTTTCCCGACGGCCCATGGGGTCCGGAAAGCCACATCCAGCGCGGCGCTATCACTTACGATTACATCGTTCCAGGCGATCCCACCACGCCCGGCTGGGCTTCCATCGAAGGCGCAGAGCACATCGCTCCTTCAGAAGCGCGCTCACTGCCGAAAATTCCCGCGCTCCCACTTTCGTGGCGCGACGCCAAGCCGCTGCTTGAAAACATGAACGGCGCCGAAGCACCAAAGGATTGGCAAGGCGCTTTGCCAATCACGTATCGCATCACCGGCTCGGTGAAAGTTCACCTAAGGGTGGACATGGACACAAGCCGACAGCCTTACACGGTCGTCGAAGCGCGCATTCGCGGTAGCGAACTCCCCGACGAATGGGTGCTGCTCGGCAATCATCGCGATGCGTGGGTGTACGGCGGCGTGGATCCTTCGAGCGGCACTGCTTCGATGATGGAGCTCACCCGCTCTCTCGGCGAGCTAAAGCGACGCGGTATTCGTCCGCGGCGCAGCATCGTGGTTTGCAGCTGGGATGGCGAAGAATATGCGCTGACCGGCTCCACGGAATGGGGCGAGCAACTCGCCGATGACCTCAAGAAAAAACTTGTCGCGTATCTCAACGTGGATGAATCAGTCGCCGGAGCGGCCACAACCGCGGGTCCCGAAGGGCTGAGTTTTTCGCCCGCCGCTGTAGCTTCGCTCGCGCCGATGCTGGTGGAAGCTTCGAAAGACGTTCGCGCGCCTTCGGGAAAATCTCTGTATGAAGCCTGGCGCGCAACCAGAATGCGCGATTCGAAAGCGAGCAGTCCGCCGTTCGACAGCGCGCTCGTGGAAACGCGCATTGGCAGCGGCTCCGACCACACCGTTTTCCTGAATCATCTTGGCCGGCCGGTGATCAATCTGGGATTCACGGGCGATTACGGCGTGTATCACTCGATGTACGACGATCATTACTGGATGGCGCACATCGGCGATCCCGCGTTCGAATATCATGTCGCGCTGACGCGCATCTGGGGGATTGTCGCCTTGAGGCTGTCCAATGCTGATATTTTGCCGTTTGATTTCGGCTTCAACGCTGCGTCGCTGGAACAGTTTCTGCGGGAGCTCGAACAAAAAAGCAAAATCGAGGAACGGCGACTATCGTTGAAGAGGTTGCACGCTCGCATCGCTGAATTCGAAAGGACGGGCAGCTTGTTGCGGGATGCCGTTGCTCGCGATCTTCAGTCAGGCTCAGCCCCGCCAGGGAAGATTCAGCGCCTCAATGAGCAACTCCTGCAGGTCGAATCCAACTGGCTTGATCCCGCCGGCATTCCCGGGCGGCCGTGGTTCCAGCATCTTCTCTATTCCTCGCGATATACGTACGCACACTTGGAATTCCCCGGGCTCACCGAAGCCGCGGAAAAGCAGGATTGGAAATTGGCTGGCGAGCAAGCCTCGCTGCTGGAAAAAGCCGTGGCGAAAAACACAAAATTGCTAAGATCGGCACAATCTTCCTGGGAGAAGAACAAACGATGATTCATGGGCATTATTGTCGTGCGCTTGTCATTCTTCTTTGCTCACTAACAGCAATTTCTCCGGCTCCGGCTCAGGACACTCCGCCTGCCAAGCCTCGGGCGCGCGATCTTGGCGTTCCGTTTGACGGCGTCCCCGGTCCTTTCAATGCGATCACTGATGTATCCGGCATCACCGTCGGACACACGACGCTCATCTCCGGCGAGGGAAAACTGCAAGTCGGGAAGGGCCCCGTCCGAACGGGGGTGACCGCTGTGCTGCCGCGCGGAAAAGATTCCATGAACAATCCCGTTTTCGCCGGTTGGTGGTCGCTGAACGGCAACGGCGAAATGACCGGAACGACTTGGATCGAAGAGTCCGGATTTCTCGAAGGGCCCGTGATGATCACCAACACGCACAGCGTCGGCGTTGTGCGCGACGCCGTTATTCAATGGCGCGTCAATCATGG
>Ga0137392_10000606_pt1 | contig 19379 bp, 14 predicted proteins | sample 15con2h34AmetaG_FD_101394 | JGI IMG/M metagenome (GOLD analysis project Ga0137392, IMG submission 101394) | Vadose zone soil microbial communities from Angelo Coast Range Reserve, California, USA - 15con2h3.4A metaG | ecosystem: Environmental > Terrestrial > Soil > Vadose zone > Saprolite... | reverse complement strand
TCACGGTTTTGCGCGACGGGAGAGCGATCGCAACCGCGGCGACGCAGAAGTGGACGGCGGAGACAATGATCAGCCAAATGGTGGGAAGGGGAATTCGGCCAGTTTTTTCCCGAAAGAAGGCGCACGCCGGGCGAAGTAGTGCTCGAAGCGCGGTCCGTCACGGCAAAGAACTCGCGGGTCCCTGGAATCGTTGCTGTGGAGGGAGTCAGTCTGAAGGCTCGCCGCGGAGAAGTACTGGGCATCGCGGGCCTGATGGGCGCCGGACGGACGGAATTGCTGATGGCGCTGTTTGGCTGCTACCCGGGAACTGTCACGGGAGAGATCCGCGTGGCGGGGAAGGAAGTGAGAATCGAATCCCCGGCGGATGCGATCGGGCATGGGATTGGCCTGGTCACGGAGGACCGAAAGCGGACGGGGCTGATACTGGAGCATACGATCCTTGTGAATGTGACGCTGGCAGCGTTGCCTCGCGTTTCGGGCAAGTACGTAACCGAGGAATCGCGCGAGATCTCTGCTGCCGAGCGAGTGCTCCGAAGTCTTCGGCTGAAGGCGGCTTCTCTGTTCACCACGGTGAGCACTTTATCGGGAGGCAATCAACAGAAAGTTGTCCTTGGCAAGTGGCTGCTGACCGAACCCAAGGTTCTCTTGCTGGACGAACCGACGCGCGGCATTGACGTGGGTGCGAAGCAGGAGATCTACGCTGAGATTGACGAACTGGCGCGATCGGGGCTGGCGGTCGTGCTGGTGTCTTCGGAATTGCCGGAAGTTCTGGGGCTTTCGGATCGGGTCATGGTGATGCACGCGGGTCGAGTGACCGGGGAGTTCCCAGTGGACAAGGCGACCCCGGAGTTGGTGATGGCCTGCGCGACCGGGCAGGCGAACCAGGTAGCGTGAATCGTGAAGTGAGCGAGGTGTTTTATCAGCGACGGCCTCAACGCGAAGCAAAATTCGGCGGCAGGGAACTGGCGAGCCTATGGCCTGGTGTTGGCCCTGGTCGGGGTTTGGATCATCTTCACGATCGTGACCGACGGGGTTTTTCTCGAGCCGCGAAACTTCTCGAACCTGATGCGCCAGACAGCGGTGACCGGCATCCTTGCCGTCGGCATGGTGATGGTGATCCTGGCGGGGCAGATCGATCTTTCGGTTGGATCGCTGGTGGGAATCACCGGCATGGCGGCGGTTCTGGTGCAGACCTCGCTGCACTGGGGACTGTGGCCATCGCTATTCGCGGGGATCGCAGTGGGTGCGTTGATCGGCGCGTTACAGGGTGCGTTGACGGCGTATGCGGGCATCCCGGCTTTTATTGTCACGCTTGGCGGACTGCTGGCGTGGCGTGGCGCGACGAAGGGCATCAGCGCGGGCAATACCTATCCGGTTGAAATCCGGATGTTCAAGAATATTGGCCAGTCGTACCTCAGCCCCACCACAGGGACAGTGTTGCTGGCGCTGGGAATCGCGGCCTTCTCTGTGCTGGTCCTTCAGCGCAATCGCTCGCGGCGACAGCATGGTCTCTCCGCATGGAACGCTGCCGGACTCGCCTTGCGAATTCTGCTGCCATCGGCCATCGCGGCCGCTTTCGTGTGGGCTTTCAATCGATACGCCGGCATTCCGATTCCTGTTCTGATCCTGATCGTGGTGGCGTTGGCGGGAACGTTTGTCACCAAAAACACTACCTATGGGCGGTACCTGCATGCGATTGGCGGGAATCCGGAAGCAGCGCGCCTTTCGGGAATCAATCTTCCGCTCAACATCATGTTGAGCTTTTGCGTGCTGGGCGCACTCGCAGGAGTCGCGGGAATTATTTATACGGCGCGGGTCGGCGCTGCCGGGCCAGACGCTGGAACTCTACTGGAACTCGATGCTATTGCAGCTTGCGTGATCGGCGGAGCCAGTCTTATGGGTGGGCGCGGGACGGTGATCGGCGCCTGCCTGGGAGCGCTCTTCATGGCGAGTCTTGATAACGGAATGTCGCTGAAGAACGTGCCCGATTTCATCCAGGACATCGTGAAAGGGAGTGTGCTGGTGGCGGCGGTTGGACTGGATATTTGGGGGCGGCGTCGGCGATAGCTAAGGAGACAGGTTATCTACGTACTGGGGATTGACGTTGGAACCGGCGGGACGCGGGCGCTCGTAATCGATGGGCAGGGGCGGGTTGTGGCGTCTGCGACCGAGGAGCATGCTCCGTTTGCTTCGCCCGAGATCGGGTGGGCGGAGCAGGATCCTGACGACTGGTGGCGTGCTTGCACGATTGCGGTTCCGCGGGCCCTGCAGCAGGCGAAGTTAGGAGGCGAAGATGTTGCCTGCGTTGGTTTGTCTGGGCAGATGCATGGCGCGGTGATGCTAGACGCGAGCGACCGGGTGGTGCGCCCGGCGCTGATCTGGTGCGATGTGCGCACCGAGCGTCAATGCCGCGAGTTGACGGAGAAGATTGGAGCCGAGCGGCTGATCCAGTTGACGTGCAATCCGGCGCTGGCTAACTTCACACTCACCAAGTTTCTATGGGTACGAGAGAACGAGCCGGAGCAGTGGAAGCGAGTTCGCTCCGTGATGCTGCCCAAGGATTACGTTCGCTTCCGCCTGACCGGCGAGCGCGCGATCGATATGGCCGATGCCTCGGGAACGCTCATGTTGGATGTGGCGAACCGGCGATGGTCGAACGAGATGCTAGCAGCCACTGGAATCGATCAGGAGTTACTTCCAGCGCTCTACGAGTCGCCCGACGTTTGCGGGAAAGTTTCAACCGCAGGCGCGGCCGCAACCGGATTGAAGCAGGGAACACCGGTCGTGGCGGGCGCGGGCGACCAGGCGGCCGGGGCGACGGGCATGGGCATTGTGACGCCGGGCGCGGTCAGTGCCACGATCGGAACTTCCGGCGTCGTTTTCGCGGCGACCGATCGTCCAGCACTTGATCCCAAGGGACGATTGCACACCTTCTGCCATGCGATTCCCGGGCGATGGCATGTGATGGGCGTTACGCAGGCAGCTGGGCTTTCGCTGCGCTGGTTTCGCGATCAGTTCGGGGCGGAAAAGGACGACAGGTGCGATCCCTACGAGAGACTCACCGACGAAGCGGCGGCCGCCGAACCGGGTTCCAAGGGTCTGCTCTGGACGCCTTATCTGATGGGAGAACGAACGCCGCATCTGGATCCAAATGCACGCGGAGCACTGGTGGGGCTCACGGCCTCGCACACACGGGCGCACGTCATTCGCGCCATATTAGAAGGCGTGGCGTTCAGCCTGCGTGACAGCTTCACCATCTTTGGCGAGATGGGTGTGCCTGTGAATAGCATCCGGTTGGGCGGCGGCGGGGCGCGTTCGCGACTGTGGCGGCAAATCCAGGCGGACGCCTACGGGAAAGAAGTAGAGGTCGTGGAAGCCGAGGAAGGCGCGGCCTACGGCGCGGCGATTCTTGCCGGGGTCGGTGCCCGGATGTGGAACACAGTGGACGAGGCATGCGCGGCGGTTGTTCGAGTGGCTGTGCGGGTGAAACCGACGGGCGAGGCTGTCGCAACTTTGAACCGGCATTACCAGGCTTATCGCAAGGTTTACCCGGCGACGCGCAGCATCTTTAATTAGGAATTAGGAGCGCACTCATGGCAAGGACTGTGCAGTATGATCCCAAACCGGAGCACAAATTTTCGTTTGGCCTGTGGACGGTAGGCAATCGTGGACGGGATCCTTTCGGCGATGCGGTAAGGGAATCGATCGGTACAACGGCGTTAGTCGACCTACTAGGCGACGTCGGCGCTTGGGGCGTAAACCTGCACGACAACGATCTGGTTCCCATCGATGCTACGCCGGCGCAACGCGACCAGATTGTGCGCGACTTCAAGAAGGCATGCCAGCGAAATGGGATCGTGGTGCCGATGGCGACAGTGTCGCTGTTCTTTCATCCGGTGTTTCGAGATGGAGCGTTTACGGCAAACGATCCGGAGGTGCGCGGGTACGCCCTGCAAAAAACACTGCGCGCCATGGATCTGGGAGCGGAACTGGGCGCCAAAATCTTTGTTCTGTGGGCCGGAAGAGACGGTGTGGAAACGGATGGGTGCCGCCGCGCGGATGTTGCCGTGAAGCGGATGCGTGAGGCTATCAACTATCTTTGCGAATATAACATCGACAAAAAGTACGGTTATAAGTTTGCGCTGGAAGCGAAGCCCAACGAGCCGCGGGGCGACATCTATTTCGCCACGACTGGACATTATCTCGGCCTGATTCCCACGCTGGATCACCCGGAGATGGTCGGACTTAACCCGGAAGTAGCACACGAGCAGATGGCCGGTCTGAATTTCATGCACGGCGTAGCGCAGGCGTGGGAAGCCGGGAAACTTTTTCACATCGATCTGAATGACCAGGCACCCGGGCGTTATGACCAGGACCTACGTTTTGGATCGCACAACCTGAAATCCGCATTCTGGCTGGTGAAGTTTCTGGAAGAAGTTGGCTACGAAGGTCCGCGCCACTTCGACGCGCATGCGTACCGGACGGAAAATTACGAGGGTGTGAAGGACTTCGCGCGGGGTTGTATGCGCACCTATCTGATTTTGAAAGAGAAGGCGAAACAGTGGAGCGCGGACAAAGAGATCAAAGCGATTCTTCAACAGATTGAAGCGGACAGCACAGGGATTGCGGCCGGGGAGTTCTCTCGGAAGAGTGTCGCAAACCTGCTCGAATCCACTTTCGACAAAGAACGAATTGCCAAGAAGCCGCTTCCCTACGAGCGGCTGGACCAGCTCACTGTCGAGATTCTTCTTGGTGTCCGCTGACTAAGTACGAGACCGCTGCTTCTAACCGGCCTCATTTCGCAGCGGCCACTGCGGTCACTGTCAGGGGCGCGTCGAGCGTACCGATCTTTTGCGATCCGTGATCCATCACGCCCACTCGGAGGTCGTACTGGCCGGGCGGAAGTTCCAATTCCTGCGGCACCACCAGGCCGTTGCGTAGTGCCGAGTCATAGTCGGACATGGGCAACGTGGCATCCATGGTGTTGGAGATTTGCCCTACCGGCGCGCCTTGTTTGGTAAATGCCACTGCGATGCAATCGATTACGGCTCGCTTGCGGTGCTCGGGCGTGTCGGCAAAATCCATCCCGCGAATATCGATCGTATAGGTAATACGTGTCTTCTTGTTCGTGGCGTCGGGCGGAAGCACGACCACCGTGAGCGGCACAACAGTCGAAGGCGGCACACCCGGCTGCATAGCGACAATGAGAGGATGCGCCTTCGGCCGCTCTCCTGCTGGGCTGCCACTCGGAAAATAGCCAGGACGATAGGCGAGTTTCAGCCCGGTGCGGTTCAGCTTAACTTCGATCTTACGGAATTCCTGACTCTTGTCGCTTCGAGCCGGTGTGTAAGCGATCGCGTAGTAGGTCGATCCGTCCTCCATCGCGCGTCCAATCGAGCCGCGGACGTCATTGCCGGCCAAGACTTCTCCGCCGGTTTGTTCTGCTACTTCCTTCATCGAGCTGCGATCTTCGAAGCGCGCTGCCGACTGGGTACTCAGGTTCTGCCCAAACGCTTGAGGATTGTCCGTACCCGCGAAGCTGGCGCTCTCACCGGCGCCCACTGAAATATCCACGCCCGAGATCTGAATTCCGCGGACATCAATCGGGTACACCGCGATACGAGCAGTGGCGAGCGTGCGGGTAGCAACGCGCAACGCGGCAGGGAAATTGGGCGCGGTTTCGAGCCCGCTGGTGGGAGCAAAGCTTCCGCTATTCAACTGCATCAAGTCGCCTGCCGACGGCTTCAAACGGATGGGGAAACTTCCGGAGAGCCAAATCAAATTCTTGCGGCCTGGATAACTTGAAACCGATCGAGCGAGCGCGCTGAGCGCGTCGAGAGTGGTGAATACTCGCTCCGCCGTGCGGTCAGCTTCCAACATTGCATTGGTACGCTGGCGCGATTTTGAAGCTCCAAAGTCCAGGCTGTCGCCCGAATTGACATTCGCGCTTGCGCTCGCAGGGGCGTTCCCGGGAAGGCTCGGCCTGGCGATGCGTCCGATGTCGTCCGCAGCTCCCTGAAATACTTGCCGTTCTGCATCGGTACGCAGTAGAAGCGAGCGTTCGTTCATTACCTTTTCGGCCGATGCCACCAGCGTAGCCGGGTCATCGGTGAATCCCTGCACCAGAGTTAGCTTGCTCCCCAGCACGAATATGGCAACCGTCTTTCCCGCCGGAAGGCCTTTGAGAAATTCGACGGTCTGCTTTCGCGCATAAGCCTGATCGGGGACTGGCGTATTCCAAAGGTCAAGAAGCAGAATGCTGAGCGGTCCTTCCGGAGGCGCGGCCACCTGATTCGTAAAAGTATTCGGGGGCAGGCTAAGCCTCGGAGCGGCTGCGATCTTCGCCGCCTGAACCGTGTTCGGCAAGTGCGGCTCAAATGCGCGGATGACCTGCGGCTGGCCGTCTTCCAGCACCGCGAAATTCGACTGTTGCAATCCCGCGATCGGACGGCCAGTGGAGTCCGTCACCGAGACATCGAGTTGGACCAGTTGCGCCTCGGTGTGAAACGTCGCGACACTTGTCTCTTGAGTTGCGGACGAAGTCTTCGGCGCATTCACTCCGGGCGGGATATTCGCCGATGCTACTGTTGAGCCGGTCGCGGGCGGAGAAGCCGGAGCCGCTCCCGATGCTGTTTGGGCTGCGGCGGTAGTCGGCTGAGTCGCTGTAGCCGGTGCATTCACAGTAGCGGGAACATTGCCGGGCCCAGTTGCGGCGGCCACTGCGGTCGCCGGCATGGTCCTAGGGATGCTCGGCTGCTCCAGCTGCACCTGTCTTATGTCGTCCGGCTTTATGCCGAAGTCTTCGATTTCGAGTTCGTGTTTCTTATTGAAGCGGAGCTTGGCGGAGGCGTAGAACAAACCGTCCCCCCTGCCTTTGCTATCCAGATTCAGCTTGATCACGGTAAAGCGGTAATCCTGCGACGTGCTCCCCCTCGGCTTGAGGCGAGTACCCACCAGGAAGGCATAAGGCTTCGTTCCGGAGTTCTGCAGAACAATCAGCTTCACGCTAGTGGCCAGATCGAGTCCGAAACGGTAGGTGCCTTTGACATTTTCATTCGCGAGCGCCTCAGCCAGAGCATCCTGCGCCCCTTTTTGCAGGATCAGTTCGTAGCGGCGCAACTCTCCCGGAGTCGTGAAGCGATCGATATTCACCGACAATTCGATCGGGCTGCTTGTGAAGAGCCCCGCCGTGTCGATGAGCTTACCCGAGTAGATGCCTCGCTCGACCAGCGGCCTGCCTAGATTGCGGTCCAGATACAGGACGTATACGCACATGAGCCGGTACGTATCCTCGTATGCATCCATGTCAAAGCCGGTTCCGGTAACACGGTCGGGGAGAGCACCTTGCTGTCGCAAGGCAGGCAACATCGCGGGTGTGGCCGATTGCACGGCAATCGCTGGAATGTGTTCGTGCTCAAAAGGCTTCGCGTTTGCCCATAGATCTTCGTCCTTGACCGCCAGAGCTCCGTTCTGAAGAGGCAGGTTGGCAGTGCTCGCATCCACGCGGGGCGGATTGGGGAGTTGCAGCGAGACCGCCGCCACTTGCAGCCACTTGGCGAGAGTTCTATCGGACTGGGCCAGCACATAGACTGCCGGCGTCCTTCCCAGATTGTCGAGGTCGATCATCGCCTGGATCGGCTTACGCTGAGTCTCGGTCAGTTGATTCAAATACCAGTTCGCGCCGCGCATCCCGTGCTCATGTCCGGTAAACGCTATGAACATCAGAGTAAATCGGTGCGGGGCGGAGCTCAGCGATTCCGCCAGCAGTGGCAACAGTGCCAGCGTGCTCCAACGGGCGGGAGCGTCAGCTTCATCCGGCGCGTAGTCTAACGAAGCACCTACGATGATCGTGCCTTCTTCGTCACCGGGCAGGAGACAGATGAGGTTAGGGAATTCCTCCTTGGGCACTTCCTGCTCGAGCACCTGGGGGCAGCGTGCCTTCTGAAACAGATTGCGCAAAGTGCGAACGCGCTCGGCCTCCCCATCCTGGGCAAGCTTGAGGTGCTCTTCGATCAACGGTCTGTGGACGCGCACGTAGACAATACTGTCGGCGATGCAGGTCGTGGCCAGAGCTACAAAAACCAGCAAGTGCAGAAGGCATTTCATGAGGCTAAATCCACCACAGGAAGGCTAGCACGAGGTTTGGGCCTCGCGAAGGAAATTGCTGGCCGGTTGCAGGCGTGCTTGGGTGCGGCGGCCGGCTCCGCGGGCAATCGGCGCCCGGTTTCCTCGCCCTCCAAGAGCTTGACGTATGGGACTGTTTGGTACACTTCGACGATATCCATGCCACGGAAGTCCCATGAATCGCAAATCTAGACCGGTGTCTGGAATCTTCGGGAGAGTCCTCGCCTTGATGATGATCGCGCTGTGTGCGCCATTCGCCGGTGCTCAAAGTGCAGCAGCCCCCGCAGTGCCCAAAACGACCGATCAAGCCTTCAAAAACATTCAGATCCTGAAGGGGATTTCAGCGGACCAACTCATGCCGTCGATGCAATTCATCTCCACCTCTCTAGGCGTGGAGTGCGAATACTGCCACGTGGAGGGTGCGTTTGAGAAGGACGACAAGAAGCCAAAACAGACCGCGCGCAAGATGATGGAAATGATGTTCGCCATCAACAAAGGCAACTTCGAGGATCATCGCGCAGTGACGTGCTACACCTGCCACCGTGGAAATTCGCATCCGGTGGCAATCCCGATTATCCCATCCGAGGCAGACGCAGCGGCTCACCCCGAGCCGATGAAAACCGCGGATGGGAAAGATACCCACGCAGTGGATTCGAGCGCGAGTTCCAAAGCAGTCGTCGATCCTATTCTCGAGAAGTACATCGCGGCGCTGGGCGGAGCCGCGTCCATTCAAAAAGTCACGAGCCGCGTTCAAAAGGGATCCGCCGACTTGGCCGGCAAACAGTTTCCGATTGATATCTATGCACAGGCGCCGGACAAGCGGGTCTCCGCGATGCACCTGCCAAACGGCGACAGCATCACCGCGTACAACGGAACGGTGGGGTGGCTGAGTGTGCCGGGGCGTCCGGCGCACTGGATGAGCCAAGCCGAAGCGGAAGCCTCCCGGCTGGATGCAGAACTCTATCTTCCGGTGCGAATGAAACAGATTTTCACCGATTTTCGGCTGGCGGCGCCGGACAAGATCGCTGGCCGCAACGTGAGCGTCTTGCAAGGACTGCGCGAGGGTAAGCCGCCGGTGAACTTCTATTTCGACCAGCAGTCGGGATTACTGGTGCGGCTGGTAAAGTACGTAGACACGCCGCTGGGACTGAATCCCACGCAGATTGATTATGCGGACTATCGAGATTCGGGTGGTGTGAAAATCCCGTATCGCTGGACCATCGCTCGGCCCAGCGGGCGGTTCACGATCCAGGTCGAGTCGGTGCAGCAGAACGTGCCGATCGACGGGGAAAAATTTGTGCCACCGGTACTCCCGCCATCAGACCAAAAACCATCTTCCCCGTAAACTTCGTGTTGAGCAGCGGGCGCTCAGCAAGAGCTGTCACTGCGGGGCGCCGCCGGCTGCAGGAGCAGTAACTCCGCCATTTGTGTTGTGCTGAGCCCTGGCATGGTCCATTCGTGCGGCCATCATATCTCCGGCAGTCATGTGCCCGCCCGATCCTTGCGCCTTGCCGGCCTCATCCCGCCAAAAGATGTATCTCGCCTGAGCATCGACCATTTCCTGGGGAGTCACATTGAAATCGGTTCGCACCGCATCCCGCGCAATGTCATATTTCTCGGCCCGGTCGCGCTCCTGATCCGCTTCATCATTCTTCTTGTTCAAAAAGTGCCGGTAGATGTAGTCCTCGATCTTGCTGTTTTGCTTCTTCGCATCCGCGGCAATCTGGTTCCAGTTGGCGTGCTGCTCGTCTCCGATTTGCCAGATGGTCTTACCCGAGCTCAACGCCGAAACGATGTCCGTCATTTTGACTCCGATGGCGACGAGTTCGTGGGCGATAAAGAAGGAGCCGTAGTCCAGACCGATCTTGCATCGTTCCTCAACCAGATCGGGGCGAGGGATCTTGAGGGTGTCGGCGATGCTCATGCTCACCATTCGCCGCCCGATCTTGTCGGTAGCCATGGCTGTGATTTTCCGGACCTGTTTCTCTGCTTTTTGCCGGTCGTCACTGGAGGCGACAGTCGAAATCGTAACTGAAAGGAGAAGCGACAAAAGCCAGGCAAAGTCGCTCATTCGACCCTCCTGAGACTCGTGGAAGTCGGCTAGAATTATATCCAATCGGGCGCGGAGAGGACAGGACATACAGCAACAGTTATGTCAGCCGCCGAACGGCGTGAGAGTATGCCAGGGCTGCAAAACCGGCACCCAAAAGCAGCCGAGCATGCTAGAGTGGGTTCAGCTTGGAAGGAATTTTGGAGGATGCGATCATGAAGCGTTTTTCTGGTTTCTCCATCATGCTTCTTGCGTTGACCCTCGCGATCCCCGCGTTCGGCGACGATCAGCAAAAGGCAGAAAAACAGCTGCACAAGATTACGGCCATGGCGACCGACGCCACCGGTCGTCGCGTGGTCAGCATCACGGTGGCCGACACACTCGAAGCCAAGCGTCCCGACCTTGTGATGGAACGCCGAACCATGAACTTGAACTACGGCGACCTCTTCGTGGCACATGTGCTGGTGAAGAGCGGCACCAAGATGGACGATATTGCCGCCCAATTGAAAGCCGGAAAGAACATCGGCCAGATTGCAGATGAACAACATGCAGACTGGAAACAGATCGCGGCGGACGCCAAGAAACTGAATGCGAAGATGGAGGACAACCTCTACAAGCACTTTCTCAGCGGGAAGGCGGACGCAGCGCGCGATGCAGCGGACAACTACGACCCCATGATTGATGGCGTGACGGCTGACAATGATGTTTCCAAGAATGACATCGCTGATGCCGAACGCACCTACCAAATCTGGCGTGATCGGGCGGATCAGGCACGAGACTCGAAACTGGATGCGTCCTCCGAGAAGGCGGCGCGGGGCGCACGCGGCGATCCCGTGAGAGCAAAGGCTGGTTCGCTAGAGCCGCCTCCAAAATAAGACTTGTCTCATTCTCAAAGCGGCCTAACCGAAGGCGGCGAAAATCGCTTCATTTCGGGATCGGGTCATTGCGGCGGACGACTCGGATCTGGTGATCTGTGAACTCGACCGGGATATCTTCCACCCGGTACTTCGGCATGTGGCAGCCGACGCAATCCTTGCGGGCAGCGGGGCAAGCCGCGCCGGGGTGATCCGCCGTGGTTTTGGCGCCCGCAGAATTCACGTGACAACTGAGGCAGTGTTGATCGTATGACGCCGCGTCGCGGTCCAAGGGCCGGTGGGGGTGGTGGCACGCCACGCAGGTCAACCGGGCATCCCCTTTCCCCCAACACCGACTGTTCTGTATCCGGTACGGGGGGAATCGCACCGACTTCATTCCGGTAGAGCCGCTAAGGGTTACATCCCACCACGTGCGGTGGCAGGCGCCACAAAAATCTATGGACTCCACGGGATTGAGATGACGGGGGTTCAGGATCATCGTTGTTCCCTGTTCGGCGAGTCCCGCCTTCACAGCCGACACATGATCTGCGCCGGGGCCATGACAGGCCTCACAAGTGACCCCCGGAATCGAGCGCTCGGGATCAAACCGGTCGTTGGTGGTGGATGCGGTATTGTGACAGTTAAAGCAGCCCCGGACCTCATTGTCTGAAAGAAGCCTGCCGACGGCCCGATCGAGAGACTCGGGCACGGAGTGCGGCTGGTCGACCGTGAAGTCCCACACGCCGGCCTCTGGATAGTAGGTAAGCGGCGCCATGTAAATGCCGCCGTTCTTTTCAAAAAGAAACGATTGTCCCATCCGGATACCGAAAGCCCACTGCAAGGGCGCTGAAAATGAAACGGCGCCGTCGGTGACGGAGAAGGTCGCAGTCCGGCCGTCCTGGGCCGCCTGGTAGGCGTAGGGGCCAAGTTTGTACTTCAGTGGATGGTCGGCGAGTAGTTTGGAACTTGAAGCCCGAGTCACCGTCTGGGCCATAGCACTCGACTTCTGGGCGGAAGCTATGTCCGCATGACACCGGGAACAGGTTCCATCACCCACAAAAGCGCTGGCCGGGAAGCTGCCTTTCGTCGGCCACCATCCCAATTTGCGAAGGCGATCTTCAGTGGCCAGCTGGTCTGCGATGGTGGCGGGATGAGCCTGGGTCGCAGACTGGCTCCACAGGCCCAGGCTCCCTGAGCCAGTGACGACGGCCACCGCGAGTACGGTTGCGCAGAACTTGGACGCCCTATCCACAGCTCTCCATTCTGTTATCGCTGTCCGGCGACCGCAGGGTTTGCTTTGGCTCTGTCAGGTCTGACTCTGTCTGACGTTACGATCCCTTCGCCTTCTTTCACAATATAAAAACGGTCAGACGCCAGGTTCTGCAACGTTTGGGTGCTGCCAGAAGGCCAGCGAACCTCCACACGGTCGACCTTGTCTGCAGGCCCAAGTCCAAAATGCAGCCGTAGATCATTCTGCGAGAGATAGCTGCCCCCACTTCGGACCTCATCGATCTGCGAGAGGGAACCGGCAACGACTCGAACCTTCGCTCCCAGAGCCAGCCGGTTGCTGCGAGTACCCACCAACTGAAAAGTGATCCAGTGGTTGGAGATCGTAGTCTCGTTGTGGAGAACCATCGGCAGGCCATCGATGTTTTCGACGACCACGTCGATCCTTCCGTCGTTGTCGAGATCCCCAAAAGCCGCGCCCCGGCTGGGTTGTGGGATCGTCACGGCAGGACCGACGGAATTGCTGATATCAGCGAACGTGCCGTTCTGGCGGTTCAGAAACACAAGTTTGCGCTGGCGATACTTCGCGCCTGCGGCCAGCGAGTCGACCTGCGGGTAGACGTGTCCGTTGACGACGAACAGGTCCGGCCAGCCGTCGTTGTCGAGGTCGACGCATCCGGTGCCCCAGCCCAGGTATGGAATCGTGATCTGCCCAACACCGGCTGCAAAGGCGACATCGGTGAATGCCAAGTTGCCGTCGTTGCGATAAAGAGAATTGCTCTGGTCCTCGAAGTTAGTCACGTGGATCGAGAAGCGCCCAGTGTGATTGAAGTCGCAAATGGCGATCCCCATACCGGCCATTTCTCCGCCATCGGTACCAACTGCCGTGCCGGAGATGTAGCTCACGTCGGTAAAGTGCCCCTTGCCGTCATTCCGGTAGAGATAGTTGGGGGTGGAATCGTCGGCGACAAACAGATCGGGACGGCCGTCGTCGTTGAAGTCGCTCCAGACGACGCCGAGTCCGTAGTATCCAGAGGCATCGTCGACGCCGGCCGCCTGCGAAACGTCGGTGAACGTGCCATCTCCATTATTGCGATACAAGCTGTCTCCCAGGCCTTTCATGCCGCGCGGGCCACACTGCACCGGGATGCCGCGAAAGCGGCAAGTGGCTCCGACGCCGAACTGTGGAAGATGATTCAGATCGAATTCCACGTATCTCGAAACCATCAGGTCAGCAAAGCCATCTCCGTCGTAGTCGGCAAAAGCCGCGCCGGTTGACCAGCGTGGGTCGGTCAATTGAGCTTGCTTAGTGACATCGGTGAAGGTGCCGTCGCCGTTATTGCGATAGAGCACCATGCCTTCTTCGCAGGTGATAAGCATGTCGGTCCAGCCGTCATTGTTGTAGTCTCCGACAGCGCCTCCCATAGCCCAGCAAGGGTAGCCGACCCCCGCCTTCTCAGTGACGTCCGTGAAAGTTCCATCGTGATTGTTCCGGTAGAGCGCGCTCTTGGCTTTTTGACCTTGTACTGCTATCCCAACGCTCGGCGAATTGGTGAAATAAATGTCCAGCCAGCCGTCGCCGTCGTAGTCGAGCAACAGGACTCCGCCAGGCATGGATTCAATGAGATATTTCTTCTCTGGGGAGACGGTGTGCTGAAACGTAATTCCGGCGGCTGCGGTGATGTCAGAAAAATGAACCGTGGTCGCAACAGGAAGCTTTTCGGCCGGTTTTCCTGCGGTTTTTTGTGCCGCACCTACGGTCAGAAGGCCGCCAAAAATGAGGAGAACACAGCTGACCACGGGTCGCACCCGCTTACACATTTTGCTAGAATACACGAACCTCATGGGCTCAATTTGTACTGTCCTGGCGCTGCTGGTCCTCGCGGTTTCATGTCTAGCGCAGGGTACCGAGCCTGCCTTGCCAGTGCCACATTTCGAAGATATCAGTAAAATAGCCGGCCTCACCGTACCCCACAATTCCACCCCCGAAAAACGGTACATTCTGGAGTCCGTGAGCGGGGGCGTGGGCTTCATCGATTGCGACAACGACGGCATGCTCGACATCATTACCGTGAATGGGTCTTCGGTGGATCGTTACCGACAAGGCGGAGACCTCATGATCACTCTCTACCATCAGGACGGTAATCTAACATTCCGCGAGATTACGAAAGAGGCTGGACTTACCCGCAAAGGCTGGGGCATGGGAGTTGCGGTTGCAGACTTCGACAACGACGGCTGGCAGGACATTTATGTTACCGGCTACGGTGGGAACGTCCTTTACCGCAATCTCGGAAACTGCAAGTTCGAAGACGTAACGGAAAAAGCAGGACTGCGGGTGGGCGGCTTCAGCACCGGGGCGGCGTGGGGCGACTTTGACCGCGACGGATATGTCGATCTCTTTGTCCCCCGCTACGTCTACGTAGACATCAACAAGCTTCCACAGTTTGGAAGCGACGAAAAAACCTGCAAGTTCCGTGGTATTCCAGTGCAGTGCGGTCCGTGGGGGTTGCCGGGAGAGTCCGACTTCCTTTTCCGCAACCGGGGAGACGGAACCTTCGAAGATGTCTCCAAGAAAGCTGGGGTCGATGATCCGAATCACTACTTTGGATTGCAAGGAATATGGGCGGACTACGATAACGATGGCTGGCCGGACCTTTATGTAGCCGATGATGCCGGCCCGAATTACCTGTACCGCAACAAGCACGATGGCACTTTCGAGGATGTGGGGCTGCTCTCAGGCGCAGCCCTGAGCGGAGATGGGCAAGAAGAGGGGTCGATGGGCGTCGATTTCGGTGATATCGATCATGACGGAAAACTGGACATCATCGTCACTGATTTCACGGAACAGCCGGATTTACTCTTCTGGAATCGTGGCGCGCAAGGGTTTACGGACATAGGCTGGAGTTCTCATATCGCACAACCGAGTTACCTGCTGGTGGGTTGGGGAACAAAGTTTTTCGACATGGACAACGACGGTTGGCTCGATCTCTTCATTGCGAACGGCCATGTCTATCCTCAGATGGACTTGGTGAAAGGCGGTGTGCCGTATCGCCAACCGGTATTGCTGTTCCGCAACCATCGCGACCGAACGTTCGAGGACGTGACGGCGCTCTCCGGGCTCGACAAGCTCCCCGCGGAATCGAGGCGGGGCGCGGCATTCGGAGACGCCAACAACGATGGCAAAATTGACATCCTCATCCTGAATGTCGGCCAGCCCCCTACTCTGCTCATCAATCGCACGGCGGGCACTGGCCATGCTGCACTGTTCAAGCTCATCGGCACAAAGAGCAACAAGGCCGCAGTCGGCGCTCGCGTGACGGTGAAATCGGGCGAGCTCATGCAATTTGATGAGGTTCGCAGCGGCGGCAGCTATCTCTCTCAAAACGATCTACGCTTGCATTTCGGCTTTGGACAAAGAGACTTCATTGACACCGTCGAAGTGAGTTGGCCGAGTGGGAAGAAAGATGTCATCCAGAATCTCGCGGTTGATTTTATCTACACGATTGTCGAAGGCGAAGGTGTCAAGAAAAAGGAACCTTTCGCCGGCGGCACACCAGCGAGTCTGTCCAGTAACAAGACCGGCCCGGCAAAATAGCGAACCGCATCTGTAGTTATCGCCCCGAGTGGTGGTCAGCCCGCGGGGGTCTCGCATGCTAGACTCGGGTACTTCCGAACCGCCGATGCAACTCTGCGCGAAATTCATACGGTCATTCGTGTTCTCGGCTGTAGTAACCGTCTGCTGTCTCGCCCAGAAACCTGCACAACCGCAGCCTCAATTCGAGGATGTGACCGCACAAGCCGGCCTTACCGCTCCCAATCTTGCACAACCCGGAAATCGATACGTGATTGAGTCCACCAGTGGCGGAGTCGGGTTCATCGACTGCGACAACGACGGACGACTCGACATTGTCACGGTGAATGGCACGTCGGTGGACCGCTATCGCCAGGGAGGAGATCCGATGGTGACGCTCTACCGCCAGACCGGCGAACTGAAGTTCACGGATGTCACCCTAGCCGCGGGGCTGACTCGAAAGGGCTACAGCATGGGAGTTGCGGTGGCCGACTTCGACAACGATGGATGGCAAGACCTGTACGTGACCGGCTACGGCGGGAACGTACTCTATCGCAATCTAGGCAACTGCAAGTTTGAAGATGTCACCGAGAAAGCGGGCGTTCGGCTGGGCGGCTACAGCACGGGAGCGGCCTGGGGAGACTACGACCGTGATGGGTACGTCGACCTCTTCGTGCCGAGGTATCTGCAAGTGGACATCGACAAGCTCACAAAATACGACAGTAAGCTCTGCGATTTTCGAGGAGTGACGATGGAGTGTGCCCGGCGCGGTCACACGGGTGAATCCGATTTCCTGCTGCGTAACCGCGGTGATGGCACCTTTGAGGATGTCTCGAAGAAAGCGGGCGTGAGCGATCCCGGCCATTACCTGGGGATGCAAGGGATTTGGGCGGACTACGACAACGATGGCTGGCCGGACCTGTATGTCACCAACGATGGCGGCCCGAACTATCTCTATCACAACAAGCACGACGGCACTTTCGAAGAGGTCGCATTGCAAGCAGGCGCGGCGCTCAGTCTCGAGGGTCAGGAACGAGCGGGAATGGGTGTGGATTTCGGCGACTTCGATCGCGATGGGCGGCTGGACATCTTCGTCACCAACTTCAGCGAGGAACCGGACGCGTTGTTCTGGAATCAGGGAGAGAAGGGTTTTACAGACATCGCAGCGTCTGCTGGTGTAGCGCGGCCCAGTTTCCAGCCAGTTGGCTGGGGAGCGGCCTTCTTTGACATGGACAATGACGGCTGGCTCGACCTTATCGTGGCGAACGGGCACGTCTATCCCCAAATGGACCTGGTGGAAGGAGGCGCGCCTTTTCGTGAGCCGCTTCTGCTGTTCCGGAACAAACACGACCGCACTTTTGAAGATGTAACTACACTTGCGGGGCTGGATCGGTTACCACCTGCCTCTCGGCGAGGACTGGCCGTGGGCGACGTGAACAATGATGGCAAACTGGACATTGTCCTGCTGAACATCGGGGAGCCCCCGACTCTACTAATCAACCGAACTCAGAGCTCACACCATGCGGTGTTGTTTCATCTGGTGGGCACGAAGAGTAACAAGGCTGCCATTGGAGCGCGGGCTGTCGTCGCGAGTGGAGAGAGTGTCCAAATGGGCGAGGTCCGAAGCGGTTCCAGTTATCTGTCGCAGAACGATCTGCGCCTGCACTTTGGCTTGGGCGACGCGACGTCCATAAGTTCCGTGCAGATTGTCTGGCCGAGCGGCAAGGCCGAAACGTATAAGGACCTTGCGTCGGATTTTATTTACACGATCTTAGAAGGCTCGGGAATCACAGAACGCTCTCCATTTGTCGGCAAGAGCGCTGTGACTGGCGCAAGAACGGCCGGTGCGGCTGAACCAGTTGCACATCACTGAATCGCGTCCGCAAAACTTCACGGATGATCAGAGGCTTTCGGGGGATTCCCGCTGGTTGTGTGCTCTGCCTCCTGCATCTTGCGATAGCGCTCAAAGTGTTGCTTGGCTTCTTCCGATTTCCCCAATTTGTTTAGGACGAGTGCCAAGTCATACTCCGTTTTCATGTTGCTCGGATCCGTTGCCAACGATTGCCGAAACGCGCTTTCCGCTTCGGCTAGATTTCCTGATTCGAGATACATAGTGCCCAGGCTGAACAGCGCCTGAGCGTGATGAGGTTGCAGGGCCACTGCCCTTTGCCAGTGTTGAGTGGCCTCTTGTCGGTTTCCCTGCTGGCCGGCTACGAGACCGAGCTGGTACTCGGCCTCGGCGAGATCCGGCTTGATTTGGAGCGAGTGCTCGAGAGCCTGGCGGGCATCGGCATAGCGCAACAGATTCAGGTATGCCATTCCCAACCCGAGATACGCTTTCGCATCCTCTGGGCGCTGCGTTACGTAGTCTTCCAGGATATGGGTCGCGGGCAGATATTGTTTCTGCTGGATCATCACGCTGGCAATCAGGAATCGGTCGTCCAGTTCGGAACTCTTGCGCTGAAGATCTTGCGCAGCTTGCAATCCTCTGTCGTTCTGCCCAGCCTCCATGGCTTCAACAATCAGGTGACGCAGTACCTCCCTGGAATCGGGGCTCAACTCTCGCGCCTTCTCCAGCATCGTGAGACTATCGGCATGCTTGCTTTCCCCCGCGAATATTTCCGCCATCGCGACCAACGTTTCGACTGATTTCGGATCCGCCGCAAGAGCCTGGCGAAAACTGGTCATGGCGGCAACACCTTGTCCTTTTTGCCGAAGTGCCCGCCCCTTCAAGTAGTAGACCCGGGCGGGCGCGCCCTTGGGTGCAGGATTGACCAGACTAAGAGTCTTCAGAGCAGCGTCGGAATCGTTTGCCGTAACAAACACCTGGGCGAGATCGAGTGCCGCACTGGGAGAGCCTTTAACTCGCGGGATCAACCCCTCCGCGTCGGATCTTCGGCCCACGCCAAGAAGGCTGGCAGCCTTGAGGGGAACCGCCGAGGGAGGAAAGTGATCTGGTTTAATCGTTTCCAAAATGGAGAGTGCTCCCGCGAAATCGCCCCGTCCCAGATTCAGTTTTGCCACCTCAATCTTCAAGTCAGAATCCTGCGGGCTGAGTTGGATAGCCTGGTTGTATTGCCGTATGGCGTCGTCCGGCTTGTCCTGGGCAAGCAGAGCGCCCGCTAAATTTCTGGACGCGACGATTGACTTGGGATTAAGTTGAAGGACGCGCCGAAAAAGAGCTTCGGCCTCGGTATAACGTTGTTGGCGGCCGCGAACGACGCCCAGCATGAGCAGAGCTTGTTCATTCGCTGGCTCCGAAGCAAGGATGCCCCAGAGAGTGCCTTCGACGGAGTTAAGGTCGCCACGTGCGAGCTGAGCCTTAGCTGTTGAAAGCGGAGAGGCTGACTTCGATCGAGGAACGGTCTTCTGCGCACGGGCGGAGGGAGATGTGCACAACGAGAAAACCGCCAGGGCCAGCAGAAGCAGCGGGCGCCGCTCAGTCCGATTGGGGAGCATTCCCGCGCCCTCGTTGGCGATTCTTCAAGGTCTGATAGAGCTTGATTTCGCGCTGGGCATCTTCCTCCCTGGAGTCGCGGCGATAGGCCATCGC
>Ga0137392_10000602_pt1 | contig 19412 bp, 19 predicted proteins | sample 15con2h34AmetaG_FD_101394 | JGI IMG/M metagenome (GOLD analysis project Ga0137392, IMG submission 101394) | Vadose zone soil microbial communities from Angelo Coast Range Reserve, California, USA - 15con2h3.4A metaG | ecosystem: Environmental > Terrestrial > Soil > Vadose zone > Saprolite... | reverse complement strand
GATGGCGACACGGTTGCTGATCCCGGTCGGCGAGTAGTCCGCGTTCTGCGTGTAGAAGAAGACGACATGGCCGAGGAAGAAGATGCCGAATCCTGCCCCCACGAGCGCTACGGCCGCGGCAGCCGGGCTCCGTCCCTGGTGCCCGGCTTCCCGCATCACGCCCCACACGTACAGGAAGACAATCGAAGCCATCGCCAGCGCCGTGACCGACACCGCGACGCTCGGGTGGTCCCGTAGGATCTGCACGACGACGAGAGGCAGGCGGATACCGTAGTCGCCGTAGCTGACCGCGACCGACCCCCAGATCAGCCGGCCGAAGGATGTGACCTTCTCGCCGAAGGTCAGGCTCGCGAGCCGAGGCGCAGCAGCCTCGAGCTTCCAGAGCAGCACGGGGAGCAACACGAGTGCGGTGGTGGCGAGGAGGGCCGGCAGTCGCACGGCCGTGGGTACCGGGGACCCTCCCACCCGGACCGCTCGACGAGCCTGAACGGCCGCCAGCACCGGATTGAGGAGGAAAAACGGCAGGACAACCTCGTACGCGAGCACGGAGGTGATCATGGTCGCCAGGGCCAGCCCTCGCCATCCCCTGCTGCCGGTCGAGGTCGAGCGGGTCGCCCGCAGGTCGGCATAGAAACTCAGGAGGTACAGGGTCATCGAGAGCGTGACCTGTATCGTCGCCACCCAGAATCGGTCTGTCGAGTAGTGGGGCAGCAGACCGAAGACGAGCGCGACCGCGAGGGCCAGGTGACGCCAGATGCCCAGCTCTCTGCAGACCAGGTAGCACAGCACGGCACCGGCCCCGAGGAGCGTCGTGTTCACGACGTGGTATCCGAGCGGCTCGAGCTTGAAGAGTCGGAACAGTACCGCCAGGACGAGGATCTGGACGGGTCGCATCCGCATGTCGTCCCGGTAGAGCGCCTCGAACGCAGCCCGGATGGTCGGTTCTCGGGAGCCGATCATGTCGGCCAGAAACACCCAGTCGTCACCGTAGAAGCCGAGACCCCCGAGGTACGGCGCCGCCGAGCCCACGACAATCAGGAACACGAACAGCGAATCCCGGAGCACTCCTCATCTCCTCTTCACGTTTCGCGGGGACGGTCATGTCCTCCGCGACCACACGGGGGACGCGCCGGAGCATTCTGGCCGGCCACCGAGGGCGGGTCAAGGACAGCCCGATACGCTCCTGACCGTCTGCCCGACACTTCGAGGCCGACGTCTTCCAGGGGCTCCGCACGCCAACCCCTTGTGAAAACGGACGCCGGTTCCTGCGGGAGGGTTGGCAGCCGGTATGCACCCCGGAAGACCAGCAAGTATTTCGTGGCATCAGGAGGTTCCCCCCCATGCGACAGATCCTCGCGCTTGCAGCAGGTTTTTCGCTCATGGCCGCAAGCCCGGCCGCGGCAGATGGTGTCCGGATCGGTGTCAGTGTTCCCGTGCCTGCGCCACCGACGGTTGTCGTCGCACCGCCCCGCCCGCCGGTCGTCGTCATGGCTCCGCCGCAGCTCGTGGTAGTCCCCGGATCGCCGGTATTCTATGCACCCGGCGCCCGCATGAATTTCTTCGCGTACGGAGGGCGCTACTACACCTTCCACGACGGGGCGTGGTTCGTCTCGACGACATACGGCAGCCCGTGGGAGACGATCGCACCCGCCAGAGTCCCACGGCCGGTCCTCGCGGTCCCGGTCGCGTACTACAAGATTCCCCCGGGACACACGAAGAAGATGGGTTGCCCGCCCGGGCTCGCCAAGCAAGACCGCTGCTGACGCGGTCCCGGGGCCGGGCTCGACATGGACATCCCCTACAAGGGCTACACGATCATTCCGAACTCCGAGCGGCAGCCCGACGGGCGCTGGTTGCCGGTCGCGGAGCTCGAAGCGAACAGTCGGGGGGTCGTGACACCGAAGCCCCCGCTGCGGGCCACGCCTCGGGAGATACGGGCAACGCGCGCTGATGCGGACGCCGTGGCGGTGAAGATGGCCAAGGCGTGGGTGGAGGAGAGCGAGCGAGAAGCGACTCCGCGGATCCCGTCGGAGCAGCGGGTACAAGACGCGCGGGTCAAGGCCCCGCCGCGAGCCAGGCGGATCGAAGCCGAGAAGCTCGACTGGCCCGGTCTACATGAAGGAGATCGCTTCACCCGCCTCCTGGCGGTCCACTCCCTTCTCGATCGACTCGTCACGCTGGTCCTCGCCACGAGGCTGGCGGCCAGCCGCGAATCCATCTTCGACGCCATGGCCTCGCTGCCCATTTCCTCCCGGGTGGCTCTCGCGTTGACCCTGAACGTGGTTCCCCCTGCCGCCGCCGAGGGCATTCTGGAGATCGATCGCGCGCGGAACGGATTGGTGCACTCGAAGCCGACACCCGGAAAGCCGGTCTGGGACGTCAGCGGCGCCGTCGAAAGCGAGTCTTTGCGCAAGGGGCTCGAGGCCGCTCAGGGCCTCATGACGGCACTCGGAGCTGAACCTACGCCGCGCGGATGAAGCGATGCTGGATGCCGCGACCGAACAGGAACGCGAGCCCGTCGGCCTCAACCCGCCACACAAGCGCCCCGACTCGGAGGGACGGCCCCTCGGGGGGAATGAACTCCAGCCGCACTGCGGTCCCGGTCCGGAGGCGCGCCTTGGTTCTGATCCGGGCACCGTGCGCGCTGATGTCCGCGGCCTGGCATGCGTATCGACTGGTCCCCGCTTCGATGATTGCGGGCCACGAAATTCGGGTGCGAGGGTGCCGCCGCCGGTCCTGCCGCTCGGTCGTCGCCATGTGCACGTGCCTCCCTGGGATCACCGCGTCGCCGCGGTGAGCGTGGTCGCCTGCAGGATCAGACCCTGAGCGAGCTCCCACTGGCGAGCCCGCTCCACGACGGCCGCCTCGCGCACGGATTGGGCGAGAGAGAGCCGGGGGCTGGATCCGCCGTTCGAGGTCAGGTCCGCAATCTCGGCCTCGGCCTTCGCCTGCCGCACCCATACCTGGGCGCTCCCGATCAGCAGGTCGCCCGCCTGGAAGAGGGTCGTCGCGAGCCCCTTGGTCTCGGGGTCGTTGACCAGGCGGATGTATCGACTCCTGAAGTTCTCCCGCTGCCGTCGGAAGCTCTCCATCTGCTTGGCGAAGGTCTCAGCGGTGAAGGCACTCGGGTCGGCGAGCTGCTTACCGACCTGCTGCAGGGTGCTCAGGTGGGACTGGAGCCCCTGACGATATTCCTGGTGGAACCCGTCCTCCAGCGAAAGGAGCGGAAGTTGATCTCGGGTGATCTGGTTTCGCAGGCGGAGAAGGCCCTGGTTCGCCTGCTCCATACACTTCATGTTCGTCCAGAGAAGCTGCCCGTGGGCCTCGGCTTCCGAGGCGCGCCCCGCGGCGCTCGCGCTCTGCTGGGCCGCTAGCGCCTGCCGCGCCTGCGTGCCGCAATCCATCTTCATGGTGTTCAGGCGCCGGAGTTCCGCCCGTACTTGCTCGTCGGAGAGTCTCTCGACCTGAGGCGTCGGAGGGGTAGCCCCCGGGATCGTCACCGTAGGTTCGGCGGCTGCTCCCCAGGACGCGGAGAGGCCGATGGCAGTCACGACAGCCGCGACCGTGACGAGCAATGAACCATGAGTCATCCGTGTGCCCTTTCCTGTAGCCGGGCCAGTGGGGGAGGTGGCGACCTTGCACGCCTGTGCACCTCTGTCCCAGCAAGAGGCGAGCCATGCGCATATCAGGGAAGTCTCGAGGTTATGGCGCCAGTACAGACTCCAGGCGTCGAAAATCCGCCAGCGAGTACGTCCTGGGGTTCCGGGCCTGACGTCGTCGGCTTCGGGCGAGGTTGCTAGGGCTTACCTTCGTGTCCGGCGGTATGGGTGGGCCTGCATCACGGCCCCGCCGCGGGGGTTGTCTCTCCCGCGTCACTCGGGCGGGCCTCGGTCGCCTGGCGGACCAGCTCGCCGATACGCGCGATGACGGCCCGGAGCTGGTCCCGCTCCATCGAGAACGCTTCGGCTTCCTGGCCGAGGCGGAGATTCTCGGCGCGCAGCTCGTCGATGCGGCCAGCCTGCGCGCCGGCCTGTGCCTTGAGCTGTTCGATCTCTTGCGCCATCCCGGCGAGGCGGCCCTGGAGCTCGCTGAGGCGCTCGACCCGTTCCTGCCAGAGGGTGAACAGCTGCCGGCCTTCTTCGACCCACGGGGCGATGCCGACCTGGACGGAACTCTCCGGAGCCACCGTCTCAGGGTGGGCGTCCCGTCGCCGGGTCCGGGCCGCGAGGGCCATCCCGACCAGGATCACGATGAGGAGAACGACGGCCGCCACGAACAACATGGCGGCGGGGTCCGCGGCGACTGCGGCGACCCAGCCCTTCAGGCGAGGCATTATGCGGGCCCGCTCGGCTGACCCGGCGTGGCTCTGCTGGTGTGCTGGCGCACGATTCCCTCCGAGTGGCCCACCTGCTTCTCCTCAGAGGGCGTACTGTGGTGCCGGAGTATAAGCAACCCTGGCTCCGCGGTCAACCCGACGGAGCTCGAGGCCAATTCATGAGGATCGCCTTCGCGCTGCTGATCCTGGGTCTGTGGCCGCATGACCTCCATGCCCAGGCTTTCATTGCCTCACGGGCCCACCCCGAGTTCGGCATCGGACCCCTGTTCGTGTCGGTGTCGGTCGGCAAGGACGACGTCAGACCGGCCCATCGTCCGGTGACCGTCAGCGTGACCTGGAACCTCGTTCTCCCCGAGCACCGCACGGCGACCGACATTGCCCAGGACCTCTACCTGCTCTGGCCGGGCGAAGTGCCGGGGGCGGCAGGGGACGAGAGGAGGGATCCTCAGCTGCGCGCTCAGGTGAACGCTCTGGGGTTTCGGGCCAAGGAGTCCGGCCGACTCCGTCTCTCGGGCGGTCGGCGCTCCGATCTGGGGACCGGGGCGGAGCTTCGACCGCTCGGGGAGGCTCCATTCGTGACCTTCGGGGAGGGCGGTGCAGTCCGCGGGGCCACCGGAGCGACCGTGATCCGGATCCCGTGGGTACCGGAGCTAGGCAGTCCGGATTGGCTCGTCCGTCTCCAGATCCCGGTGCGGGACGTCATCGTGCCCAGGCCCGTGACGTGGATCGAGGACCTGTTCTGGGGCCGGTGGTATGTGGTCACGCTGGCATTCGGTGACCTGGATTCTCTCGCGCTCTACCCGTTCTACTTCGGGGTCCGGGACCGGGTCGTCCCCGTGGCTCGAGACTTCTCCATGCTGCTGATCGACTTCGCCGACGCTCGTCGCCTCCGGGTCGACGAGACCATCCCCGCGTCGGCGCTCCGACGGGAGGGCGAGCGCCGCGATGACCGAGCGACGATCTCCGTCGCACTTGCCCCGTCCCAGGGCCTCCGTCCCCAGCTCTTGAAGGTCCACTTCACCTACGCGGCCCAGCGGCTGCCCGCGCGGCCCCTCCTCGTCTCCGCGGCCCTCGTGGTCCTGGGCGGCACCCTGCGCTGGCTGTTCACACCGGCGATGGCATTGATGGGGCGGACGTTGCGCGCGCGGGTCCTCCTCGGCCGCACGGCGGCCGGCCGGCACCACGGCACCACGCCGTCACCGCAGGCCCTGGCCCGGATCCGCCCCGGCGAGACGACGTACGAGGACGTTCGACGCCTGGTCGGTCCGGGAGCCGAGGAACGGGTGAGCCTGCCCGCCCGCCAAACCCGGACGGTCGTGTACCGGGAGCGCCGCGTGATCCCGCGCCGAGGCTGGTCGCTCGGCTGGGTCGCGACCGTTCGCTACTGGGATGTCGAGGACGACGAGGTGGAGATCAGCTTCGAGGGTGATCGCGTCCGCGACGTGCAGGCCGGGGTCCGTCGGTCGCGGCGCCGTCAGGGATAGCCAGCATTCCGGTCGCCGGCTGGTATGCTTCCCCCGTGCCCCATATTCTCGTCGTCGACGATGAGCCGGACGTCCGGGAGCTGGTCGAGACGCTCCTGGCCGGCCAGGGCTACGAGATTCACGGCGCCGACGGCGGGAAAGCTGCGCTCGAGCGGCTCGCGCAGCACAGCTACGACGTCGTGGTCAGCGACCTGCGAATGCCGGACGTGGACGGAATCGCGGTCTATCGGGCGGTGCAGAGCCAGCCGACCCCGCGGCCGGCCATCGTCTTCATGTCCGGCTTCACCAATGCGACGGAGTTCGTCCCGTTCCTGCGAGAAACCGGCGCGACGGTCGTGGCGAAGCCATTCGACGTCCACGAGCTGCGCAGCGTTGTCCGGCGCCTCGTCGAGGAGAGGTAGCGCCCGGCCTACTCCTCCTCGTCCTCATCGGGCAGCGCCTCGATCAGGCTGTCGAGGGTCATCTGGGCGAGGAGGAGACACATGCGGCCCTCGTCCGGCGCCGCGAGCGTGGTCTCGATCGTCCGCACCGCGCTGCGGAGCCCGTCCACCTCCTCGGAGCGAAGGTCGAAGCGCGGCTCGTGGTCCACTTGAAACCGCATGCGCGTACCGCTGTCAGATTCGATGGTGATCGTCATCGTCTCCATTGGGATTGTCCCCTTCCCTCCCGAAGCCCTGGGCGGATTCCAGCCCACCTTACAGGCGACCCCTCCGATGTCAAGACGGGCCGGCCCACTGCCGCCCGCGCACCCCCCTTGACCTCCCGCGGGGCGAAGAGCACACTCCGCCCATTCTCCTCGGTAACCTCGACCCCTGGCAGAGGAGGCCGTCATGAAATTCATGCTGTTCGTCTTGCCCACCGTGCCCGGCACCCTCGAAGATCGCAAGCGGCTTCGGCCCATCGGGCGGAACAACGAGCGCTACCAGCAGATGCTGGACGAGCTGCGCAAGCTCGCGGTGTTCGCCGACGACGCGGGCTTCGACGTGCTGGCCACCACCGAGCACCATTTCCACTCCGAGGGCTACGAGACGTCGGTCGCGCCGCTCCTCATCTACGCCGACCTGGCCGCCCGCACCAAGCGCATCAAGTTCTCCCCGCTCGGGCTGGTCCTGCCGTCGTGGGATCCCATCCGGGCCGCCGAGGAGCTGGCGGTCCTCGATCATCTGACGAAGGGGCGCATCTACGCCGGGTTCGCCCGCGGGTACCAGGACCGGTGGGTGAACGTCCTGGGCCAGCAGTATCACGTCACGGGGGCGCCCATGGACGGCTCCTCCATCGACAACCACAACCGGAGGGTCTACGAAGAAACGGTCAAGGTGATCAGGAAGGCCTGGACCGAGGAGGCGTGGGACTACGACGGCGAGTACTACAAGGTCCCCTATCCCTACAAGGAAGGGATCCGGCGCTGGCCGGTCGCGGACTGGACGCGGCAGTACGGCGCACCCGGGGAGATCGACGACGAGGGCGTCATCCGGAAGATCTGCGTCGTGCCGAAGCCCTATCAGCAGCCGCACCCGCCGATGTTCCAGCCATTCTCGGTGAGCGAGACGACCATCCGCTACACCGCCCAGTCGAGCATCGTCCCCTGGATCCTCGTGGCCCACCCGCCGGACTTCCAGCGCCTGTGCAAGGTCTACCAGGAGGTCGCGGGCGAGAACGGGCGCAAGCTCGGTCTGGGCGAGAGCGTGGGCGCGTTCCGGGCGGTGCATTTCGGCAAGACCGAGGCCGAGGCGGTTGCGCTGCTCCGCGACACCAACTACGCCGGATTCCAGAACTACTTCGGGGGCTTCGGCTTCTGGGAAGCCTTCCGAACGCCCGAGGACGCCGCGAAGTATCCGCTCGATCCGTACACCCCGCTGCCACCGCCGGAGTGGACGGTGGACCGGATGCGCAAGGTCAAGTACGCTCTGGCCGGAACGGTGGACCAGATCAAGCGGGAGGTCGAGGCGCTGCAGAAGATCGGCGGCCAGGGCGATCTCGAGTGGTTCGGCTGGTTCTTCGATCAGGGCTTCATGTCCTGGGACGAGGAGGAGCGGCAGATGGAGCTGTTCGCCAAGCACATCATCCCCGCGTTCCGGTAGGCCGGCGCGGGCGACAGGAGCGCGGCATGGCGGAGGTCACGCTCGGCATCGGCAGCTCGCACAGCCCGATGCTGAGCACGCCGTACGAGGCGTTCGCGGGCCTCGGCGATCTGGACCGGGCGCGCCTGCCAGAGTTCGCCGCGAAGGCGCGCGCGAGCGCCGCGTGGATCGGCCGCGAGCTCCAGGCCGACGTGACCCGGGCCCGCCACGAGGCGACGCAGGCCGCCATCCGGCAGCTGAGCGCCGTCCTGGCCGAGGAGGCGCCCGACGCCGTCGTCGTGATCGGCGACGACCAGAACGAGTGGTTCGGTCCGGACAACCAGCCCGCCCTCTGCATCTACTGGGGCGAGTCCGTCCAGAACCTGCCGCCGCCGCGCGAGGGCGTGCCGCCCCTGCGGCGGCTCTCCTACTGGGGCCTCTACGGCGACGGGACGAACCGGACGTTCCCGGTGGACGCGGCCCTCGGCCGGCACCTGGTCGAGGCGCTCACGCGCGACTTCGACTTCGACGTCGCCCACCTGCGCGTGCAGCCGCGCCACGGGCCCTTCGGCCACGCCTGGAGCTTCGTGCACCAGCGGCTCATGGGCGACCGCGTGGTGCCCATCGTGCCGGTGCTGCTCAACACGTACTATCCGCCGAACCAGCCGACGCCGAGGCGCTGCTTCCAGCTCGGGCGGGCGATCCGGCAGGCGATCGAGGCCTGGCCAGTCGGCAAGCGCGTGGCGGTCCTGGCCTCCGGCGGGCTCAGCCACTTCTTCGTCGACGAGGAGCTGGACCGCCACGTCCTCGACCTGCTGGCCAAGCAGGACGGCGAGGCGCTGAGCACGCTGCCGGCGGCGAAGCTCGAATCCGGCAACTCCGAGATCCGCAACTGGATCGCGACGGCCGGCGCGGCCGAGCACCTGGCGATGCGCCTCGTGGACTACGTCCCGAGCTACCGCTCCGAGGCCGGCTCCGGCGTCGGGATGGCGTTCGCGGTCTGGCAATAGGGGAAGGCGACAGGAGGCCGCCCATGCTCTCGAGCGAAGACAACGAGCTGCTGTGCCGGATCGGACGCGGAACGCCCATGGGCGAGCTCCTGCGCCACTACTGGATGCCGTGCTTGCCCTCGGCCGAGCTCCCGGCGCCCGACTGCCCGCCGAAGAAGGTGCGCCTGCTCGGCGAGGACCTGGTCGCGTTCCGTGACAGCCGGGGCGAGGTCGGGCTGCTGGCCGCCAACTGCCCGCACCGCGGGGCGTCGCTCTTCTTCGGCCGCAACGAGGAATGCGGGCTCCGCTGCTCGTACCACGGCTGGAAATACGACGTCACGGGACGCTGCGTCGACATGCCGAACGAGCCGGAGGAGTCCACCTTCAAGGACAAGATCCGCGCCCGCGCGTATCCGTGCCGTGATGTCAACGGCGTGATCTGGACCTACATGGGGCCGCGCGAGACGACGCCGCCCTTGCCGGCCTTCGAGATCAACACCCTGCCCGCCGCGCAGGTCTATCCCCCGCTCATGATGCTGGAGGAGTGCAACTGGGTGCAGGCGCTCGAGGGCGATATCGACTCGTCCCACATCGACTTCGTGCACGCCAAGCGCACGCCCGACACCAAGCAGCGGGGCACGTTCCACCGGGACAAGCGCCCCCGCCTCGAGGTGCTACCGACGGACTACGGCGCCTGCTACTCGGCCCGGCGGCGCTCGGACGTCGAGGGCCTGTACTGGCACCGCATCACCCAGTTCATCCTGCCGTTCTACTCGATGATCGCGGCGAGCGATCCGCACATCGTCTCGGCGCGGGCCTGGGTGCCCCTCGACGACCATCACAATCTCCAGTTCGTGATGCGCGCCCGGCTCGACCGGCCGGTGACCGAGGAGGAAGCGCGGCAGGTGCGCGATCCCTTCGCCTCCTGGGGCGGCTACGTCGAGTCGGGCGGTGATCCGCGCCGCCGCTTCTACACCGCCGCCAACATCCACAACGACTACCGGCAGGACCACGAGCTGCAGAAGGAGCTGACCCTCGGCATCCCGTTCCTCGGCAACCTGCAAGATCGCGCCATGACCGAGACGATGGGGCCGATCTACGATCGGACGCAGGAGCACCTGGGCACCACCGACGCCATGGTGATCCTCGTGCGGCGCCGGCTCATCGAGGCCGCCCGGGCGCTGCGGGACCAGGGCGTGCTGCCCCCGAACGTCGACGACCCGAACCTCTGCCGGGTGCGGCCGGCCTCGGCGGTCCTGGCCGACGGCGCGAGCTGGATCAGCGCGACGGAGAAGGCGCGCCAGTCCGACGCCGGCGTGCCCATCGCGTGGGTGCCCTTCGTGTGATGGACGACCGGAGGCCGCTCGCCTACTACGAGGCGGTGCCCTACCTGCTCGTGCTCGAGTCGGTCGAGCGCGGCGGCGAGTGGATTCGCCGCGCGGAGCATCCGGAGCTGCCCGGCTGCGTCGCCGAGGCGCCCTCCGCCCTCGAGGCGCTCGACCGGCTGGAGCGGGAGCGGCTCCGGATGCTGCGGCAGATGTGGGACCGCGGCGCCGCGATCCCCGTTCCACGGCCACCGCTCCGGCAATCCGAACGACGCTAGGCCCAGCGCCCCTGGCAAGGAGACCGCCATGCTGGCACGCGACGACAACGAGCGAGTGACCCGGGTCGGGCCCGGCACCCCGATGGGCGCGACCATGCGCCGGTACTGGCTGCCCGCGCTGCTCGGGTGGGAGCTGCCGGAGCCCGACTGCCCGCCGGTCCGGGTGAAGCTGCTGGGCGAGGAGCTCGTGGCCTTCCGCGACAGCCGCGGCCGCATCGGGCTCCTCGACGAGCGCTGCCCGCACCGCCAGGCCTCGCTCTTCCTCGGGCGCAACGAGGAGTGCGGGCTGCGCTGCGTGTACCACGGCTGGAAGTTCGACGCCGACGGCCAGTGCGTGGACATGATGAACGAGCCCCCGGAGCTGGCCTTCGCGGCCAAGATCCGCACCGGGGCCTATCCGACCGTGGAGGCGGGCGGCATCATCTGGGCGTATCTCGGGCCCGCGGGGCAGAAGCCGGCGCTCCCGCACTTCGCGTGGACCCAGGCGCCGCCCACGCACCGCCACGTCTCGAAGGTGATCCAGGAGAGCAACTGGCTCCAGGGGCTCGAGGGCGGCATCGACACCTCGCACGTGCCCATCCTGCACCGCGTGCTCGCCACCGGCTCCTCGCGGCCCGGCTTCAACCCGGCGGATCCGTTCGTGCGCGGCGGGGCGCCCACCCTGGAGCTCGACGTCACGGACTACGGCTACCGGTACGCCGGCCTGCGCCCCCTCGCGGACGGCGAGATCCACGTGCGCGCCTACCACTTCATCCTGCCCTTCCACCAGATCCGCCCGGCCCGCACCGGCTCCGGGGCGCGCGGGTTCTCCGGCGCGGCCGGCCACATCTGGGTGCCGATGGATGACGAGACCACGATGGTCTACAACTGGGAGCACAGCACGACCGAGCCGCTCACCGACGAGGACCGGCTCGAGCGGCGGCTCGGCAACGGCCCGCTCGACGTCGACCAGACGACGTTCCGCTCGAAGCGCAACCGCGAGAACAACTACCTGCTGGACCGGCGCGTGCAAAAGACCGAGACCTTCACCGGCATCGACGGCGTCAACGCCCAGGACCGCGCGGTGCAGGAGAGCATGGGTCCCGTCGTCGATCGCACCCGCGAGCACCTGGGTCCCGCCGACCGCGCCGTGATCCAGGCGCGCCGGCTGCTGCTGCAGGCGACCCGCACGGTCGAGGCCGGCGGGACTCCGCCGGGGGTCGAGGCGACCTACTACCCGCTGCACCCGGCGGAGGCGGTGGTGCCCAGGGACACCGACTGGCGGACCCTGCTCGCCGCCGGCGCGCCGCGGGCCGACGTGCTGCAGCGGGCCTAGCCCGGTCGACGAGGCCGGGAGCCTCGGCGGCCGAGCCGGCCTCAGTCGGTCTCGATGGGCAGGCTCGGGTCCTTCGCCCACTCGCCCATGGAGCCGTCGTAGAGCGTGAGGTCGTCGAAGCCGAGCTGGTGCAGCAGGAAGAGGTCGATCGTCGCGGAGATGCCGCCCCCGCAGTAGGCGATCACTCGCCGTTTCTTGTCCACGCCGGCGGCGGCGAAGCTGGCCAGGGCATCGGCCGGTGAGACGAAGCGCTTGGTCGCCGGATCGATCAACTTTGCCGCCGGCACGTTGACCGAGCCCGGCACGCGACCCGGCCGGCCGTAGCGTGACGGTTCCAGACCTCGGTGGAACTGGGGGCCGAGCGCGTTCACGGTGACCGTGCGGGGATCGCCGATCGCGGCCTTCACCGCGGTCTTGTCGACGAAGCGCCCCGGGCGTGGGCGGGGCGTGAAGGTGGCCGACGGATAGCCTTTGGGATCGCCCGCCTCGATCGGCCGGCCCTCCGCCTGCCAGCGGTCGAAGCCGCCGTCGAGCACCGCCGCGCCGTCGAAGCCGAGCGAGCGCAGCATCCACCAGAACCGCGTCGCCCACATCATGGTGCCGATGCTGTAGAGCACGACGCGGGCGCCGTCGCCCAGGCCGTGCCGGCCGAAGGCGCGCGCCAGGGACTCGGCCGGCGGCATCATGAACTTGAGCTTCGTGTCGGTCGCGGAGAATTCTTCCTGCAGGTCGAGGAAGTCGGCCCCCGGGATGTGCCCGGCGACGAAGGTCTTCCAGCCCGCGACCGCCTTGTACGGATCGTCCGAGCCGGGATCGGGCGGCTCGAGATAGGTCGTGCAGTCGTAGACGCGGAGCCCGGGCTGGCCGAGCCGAGCGGCCAGGTCGTCGGTCGAGGTCAGCGCGCCGGGATCACCGAGAGGCTTCATGCGGGGCCGGGCCCGAGTCTGCCACAGGGCGTCGCGGGCCGTCCACAGCCGGGCGCGCTCGACTATAATCGCCGTCGGAGGAGCCCCCATGACCCCGACCACCGGAGTGAAGTCCCCGCAGGCGCTCGCCGAGACCCGACGCTGGGCCGCGCCGGGCTCGAAGTCGGCCGCGCTCTTCGCACAGGCCCAGGGCGTGATGCCGGGCGGCAATACGCGCACCACCGTCTACATGGCGCCCTACCCGCCCTACGCGGCCTCGGGCGACGGCTGCTGGATCACCGACGTGGAGGGCGATCGCCGGCTCGACTGCCTGAACAACTACACCGCGCTCATCCACGGGCACGCGCATGCCGCGATCGTCGAGGCGGCCACGCGGCGGCTCGCGCTGGGCTCGTCGTTCCCGCTGCCCACGCCGGAGGAGGTCGAGCTGGCCACACTGCTCTGCGAGCGCCTGCCCTCGGCCGAGCGCGTGCGCTTCACCAACTCGGGGAGCGAAGCGGTGATGATGGCGATCAAGGGCGCGCGGGCCTGGACGGGGCGGCCCAAGATCGCCAAGTTCGAGGGCGCCTACCACGGCTCCTACGACTACGCGGAGGTGAGCCTCTCCTCCGCGCCCGGGGAGTGGGGCAGCCTGGTCGCGCCGGCCAGCACCGCCTACTCGCGCGGCGTGCCACCGGCAGTGCTCGACGACGTGGTCGTGCTGCCGTTCAACCACGCGGAGCTGGCGGTGGCGCGCATCGAGCGCGAGGCCAAGTCTCTCGCGGCCGTGCTCGTCGACCCGATCCCGAACCGGGTGGGGCTGATCCCGGCACAGCGCGACTTCCTGCGCGCACTGCGCGAGGTGACGGCGGCCCACGGCATCGCGCTGATCTTCGACGAGGTCATCACCTTCCGCGTGGGCTACCGCGGCGCCCAGGGCGTGTTCGGCGTGACGCCGGACATGACCACGCTCGGCAAGATCATCGGGGGCGGCTTCCCGGTGGGCGCGGTGGCCGGCCGGACCGAGGTGATGGCGGTGTTCGATCCCACCGGCGGCAAACCGGCCGCCCCGCACGGCGGCACGTTCAACGCCAACCCGGTCACCATGGCCGCGGGCCTGGCCGCGATGCGCCTGCTGACGCCGGAGGCCTTCGCGAAGCTCGACGAGCTGGGAGCCAAGCTGCGCGGCAGCCTCGAGGCCTGCTTCAAGCGCGCGGGGGTGCCCGGCGCGGTCACCGGCCAGGGCTCGCTCTTCCGCGTGCACCCGACCGACCGCGAGCTGGTCGACTACCGCAGCACGCGCACCACGCCCGAGGAGGAGGCGCGCCTGCACCGGATCATCCGCAGGCTCATGGAGCGCGGCGTGCTGATGTCGATCACCGGGCTCGGCTGCCTCTCCACGCCGATGGGCGACGCGGAGCTGGAGAGCCTGACCGAGACGTTCGCCGCGGTCCTGGGCGCGGAGCGCGGAGGCCACTGAGCTCGACCGCCCCGCGCCCTTGACACCTCCTGGGCCGGCGGGTAACGTCGGCTCGCTCGGTCGCCCGCCCTCGTCGTCAAACAGGAGGCACCATGTCGCCCTCGCCGCTGGCTCCATCCCGGATCGGCTCGCTGCTCGCCGTCGCGCTGCTCACGCTGACCGGGCTCGCCGCGGCCCAGGGCCAGCCGAAGCCCGGCGGCACCTATGAAGTCGCCTACGACCTGAGCCCGTTCACCCTCGACGCGATGGCGGACACGATCAGCGCCAAGTCGCACATCGTCGACAACGTGCAGGAGGCGCTGTTCGCGCCCGACGCCGGGCTCGTGGCGCGCCCGATGCTGGTCGACCGGTGGACGGTGAGCCCGGACGGGCTCACCTGGACGTTCGTCCTGCGAAAGAGCGTCCCCTTCCACAACGGCGAGATTCTCAAGGCGGACGACGTGGTGGCCTCGCTCCGGCGCTGGCTCGGCCGCGACGGCACGTGGGCGCCGCACATCAAGTCGCGGCTCGAGTCGCTCGACCGGGTCGACGATCTCACCGTCCGGATGAAGCTCTCCAAGCCGTTCGGGGCCATGCTCGAGGCCCTCTCGATGGTCGAGGGCGTGCAGCCGGTCATCTTCCCCAAGTCGGTGCTCGACCGGTACCCGGGCGACAAGGACCGCGTGAAGGAGGAGGACGTCATCGGCACCGGGCCCTACAAGCTCGTGAGCTGGGAGCGCGACCGGCGCATCGTGCTCGCGCGCTTCGACCGCTACGCGGCCCGCAAGGAGCCGCTCAGCGGGTTCTCCGGCAACAAGACCGCCTACTTCGATCGCGTGCACCACAACTTCGTGCCCGAGGCGGCCGGCCGCGTCGCGGGCGCCCTCACCGGCCGCTACGACCTCGCGATCAACCTGCCGCTCGACCAGATGGCCCAGATCAAGGGCAACCCCGCGGTGGTCGCCCAGGTCAACCCCTACGGCGGCCGCACCGAGCTGACCTTCAACAGCACGATCGCGCCCTTCGACAAGAAGGCGATGCGCCAGGCGGTGGCGAGCGTGCTGGAGCCGGAGGAGATGCTGGCCGCGATCGCGCCCAAGGGGCTCTACACGGTCAACTCGAGCCCGTTCTTCCCGAACCAATCCACGTGGGTGAGCAAGATCGGCTTCGAGACCTACAGCAAGCGCGATCTGAAGAAAGCGCGCGAGCTGATCACGAGCGCCGGGCTCACCCCGCCGGTCGCGATCACGGTCATCTCGGTGCCGGTGAGCATGCCGGGCGGGCGCCAGATCCAGGTGGCGGTCCAGCAGCTCGAGGAGAGCAAGCTCTTCAAGGTCGATCTGCAGATCATGGACTGGACGGTGATGGTGCAGAAGCGGTGGGAGAAGAAGCACAACGCGATGTACAACGCGTTCAACGTCTGGTACCAGAACGACCTGGTCGCGCCCACGTGGAACAACCCGCAGCACCCGGCCTCCGGCTTCCTGGCCAGCCCGGCGCGCGACGAGCTGCTCGAGCGGCGGCTGCAGACCACGAGCGCGGCCGAGATCGCCCGGATCCGGGACGACTTCCACCGCTGGTTCTGGGACGAGGTGCCCCTGTTCCCGTTCGGCAACTTCGCCACCCTCGACACCGTCGGCCCGCACGTGAAGGGCTCCCAGCACATCGGCGGCCCGATCTACTTCGGAGTGTGGTTCGACGGCAAGAAGTGAGGAGCTATCTCGCCCGGCGCCTGGCCAGCGCGATCCCCGTCATCCTGGTGGTGGCGATCGTCGGGTTCGTGCTGTTCCGCCTGACGCCGGGCGATCCGGCCGCCCTGCTCGCGGGCGACAACGCCAGCCGCGAGCAGATCGAGCGAACCCGCCAGTACCTCGGGCTCGACCAGCCGCTCCATGTGCAGTTCGCCCGCTATCTCGGCCGGCTGGCCCGCGCCGACTTCGGGCAGTCGATCTTCCTCGGCCGCCCGGTGACCACCGCGATCCTCGAGCGGCTCGAGCCCACCATCTCGCTGGCGATCGCGGCGGAGCTACTCGCCCTGGCGCTCGCGATCCCGCTCGGCCTGCTCGCCGCGGTGCGCGCGAACACGTGGCTGGACCAGGCCGCGATGGCCCTGGCCCTCGCCGGCCTCTCGATCCCCGCCTTCTGGCTCGGCCTGCTGCTGGTGTTCTCGTTCGGGGTCAAGCTCGGCTGGCTGCCGGTGGGCGAGTTCCGGCCGCTGCGCGACGGCGTCGTCCCGTTCCTCCGGCACATGATCCTGCCCGCGATCTCGCTCGGCCTCATCCAGATGGCGCTCACCGCGCGCATGGTGCGCTCGAGCATGCTCGAGGTCCTGCGCGAGGACTACATCCGCACCGCCCACGCCAAGGGCATGACCGGCCGCGCGATCGTGTTGCGCCACGCGCTCCGCAACGCCCTGATCCCGACCGTGACCGTGGTGGGGCTCGGCTTCGGCGCGCTCGTGAGCGGCGCGGTGGTGGTGGAGACGATCTTCGCGCTCCCCGGGCTCGGGCGTCTCACCGCGAGCGCGCTGCTCAACCGGGATTACCCGCTGATCCAGGCCATCCTGATGCTCGTGGCGATGATCTTCATCGTCATGAACCTCCTGGTCGACCTCACGTATGCCTACCTCGACCCCCGCCTCCGGATCCGTTACTGAGCCGCGCGGCGCGGCGGTCTCCGCCCTCCGCCCCGCCGCCCGGCGGACGCGCCCGGGCCTCACCCGGCTGTGGCGCAGCCGCTACACCATCGCGGGGCTCGGCATCCTCGGGGCCCTGATCGTCCTGGCCCTCTTCGCCGACCAGGTCGCGCCCTACGGCCCGAACCGCATGCGGCCGACGGAGCGCCTGCAGCCCCCGAGCGCGGCGCATCCCTTCGGCACCGACGACCTCGGCCGGGACATCCTGAGCCGGGCCGTCTTCGGCGCGCGGCTCACCCTGACCATCGGGGCCATCGTGGTGCCGCTCAGCCTGCTGCTCGGCGTCCCCCTGGGCGTAATCGCCGGTTATTATCGAAGAGTTGATGGGCCCATCATGCGGATCGTCGACGGGCTCATGGCGTTCCCGGCGGTGCTCTTCGCCATCACCCTGATGGCCGCGCTCGGCCCGAGCGTGGCCAACGTGATCATCGCGCTCTCGCTCGCCTACGCGCCGAGCGCGGCGCGCCTGGCGCGCGGGTCCACGCTGGCGGTGCAGGCCATGACCTACGTCGAGGCCGCGCGCGCCCTCGGCGTCCCCGACCGGCGCCTCATCGCCCGGCACGTGCTCCCGAACATCTTCGCGCCGCTGCTCGTGCTGGCCTCGTTCACCTTCGCGGTCTCCGTGCTGACCGAGGCCATCCTGAGCTTCCTCGGCGCCGGCGCCCCGCCCTCGGTGCCGAGCTGGGGCACCATGGTCGCGGAGGGGCGCAACTTCATCGAGGCCGCGCCCTGGCTCATGTTCTTCCCCGGCTGTTGCATCGCCATCGTGGTCATGGGGCTGAACCTGCTCGGCGACGGGCTGCGCGACCTCCTCGACCCGCGCCTCCGGGGCGGCCTCCCGGGCAGCGGTCTGTCGTGAAAGCGAGGACTCCGTGGACCTGCTCGTGACCAACGCGAACGTGCTGACGCTGGACGGCCGCGACACGCCCGCCTCCCCGACGCGATCCGCCATCGCGATCCACGCGGGCAAGATCGTCGCGGTGGGCCGCGACCAGGACGTGGCGGCCTTCCGGCGTCCCGCCATGCGCGTGATCGACGCGGGCGGGCGCACCGTGCTGCCCGGCTTCATCGAGCCGCACAACCACATGGTCGGCTACGGCACCGCGCTGATCGGCGTGGACGCGCGCACGCCGCCCAACGAGACCATCGCCGACGTCGTCACCCGCCTGCGCCAGGCCGCGGCGGCCTCGCCCTCGCACCGCTGGATCCTCGGGCGCGGCTACGACGACACCGGGCTGCGCGACATGCGACACCCGACGCGCCGCGACCTCGATCGGGCGTCGACCGAGCACCCGATCGTGATCTGGCACAACTCCGGCCACCTGCTGGTCGCCAACAGCAAGGCCCTCGCGATGGCCGGGATCACCGCGACCACCGCGGACCCGCCGGGCGGCCGCATCGGCCGGCTCGAGGGCAGCGCGGAGCCCGACGGCGTGCTCTACGAGGCCCCCGCGCAGACCATGGTGTCGCGGCTGATCCCGGCGTACGAGCCGGCCGAGCTGGCCGCCGCGTTCGCCCGGGCCCAGGACGAGTTCCTGCGCCAGGGCGTGACCACCATCCACGACGCGCACGTGAGCCGCCTCCGCGGCCTCGACATCCACGACACCTACCGGCGGATGCACGCCGAGGGCGCGCTCAAGCTCCGCGTGAACATGTTCATGCAGTGGGACTACCTGAAGGAGCTGGACTTCGCGCCGGTCCCCGGCTCGGGCGACGAGCGGCTGCGGGTGGCCGGCTGCAAGATCGTCTCCGACGGCTCGATCCAGGGCATCACCGCGGCGCTGCGCGAGCCCTACTACTGCAACGGGGGCGAGAAGGGCTGGCTCATCTACGAGCAGGCCGAGCTCGACGACATGGTCCTCACCCTCCACCGGCGCGGCTACCAGATCGCGATCCACGCCAACGGCGACGCGGCCATCGACTCCGTCCTCCTCGCGTACGGGCGGGCGCTTGAGACGATCCCCCGGACCGACCACCGCCACCGGATCGAGCACTGCCAGGTGTGCCATCCCGGCCAGCTCGAGCAGATCCGTCGGCTCGGGGTGATCCCCAACTTCTTCGCCAACCACGTGTACTACTGGGGCGACCGCCACCGCGACCGCTTCCTCGGGCCGGAGCGCGTGCAGGTGCTGGACCCGGTGGGCTCCGCCTTCCGGGCCGGCATCCGGCCGATGCTCCACTCGGATTGCCCGGTCACCCCGGTGAGCCCGCTCTTCTGCGTGCAGAGCGCGACGGCGCGCGTGACCAGCTCCGGCAAGGTGCTCAACGACCCGGAGCGTGTCGCGGTACGGGAGGCGCTCTCCACCGTGACCTCGAACGCCGCGCGCGGCGCCTTCGAGGAGCGCGTGAAGGGCACGCTCGAGGTCGGCAAGCTGGGCGACCTCGTGATTCTGGGCGCGGACCCGCTGAAGGAAGCTCCGCACGAGATCGGCAAGATCCCGGTGGCGGCGACCGTGGTGGGCGGCGAGGTCGTGTATCAGGAGGCCGCGATTGGATAGCGACACGATCCGGACCGACGCGCTGACGCTCGCCCGGCAGATCCGGACGAAGCAGGTCTCGCCCGTCG
>Ga0137392_10000589_pt1 | contig 19592 bp, 16 predicted proteins | sample 15con2h34AmetaG_FD_101394 | JGI IMG/M metagenome (GOLD analysis project Ga0137392, IMG submission 101394) | Vadose zone soil microbial communities from Angelo Coast Range Reserve, California, USA - 15con2h3.4A metaG | ecosystem: Environmental > Terrestrial > Soil > Vadose zone > Saprolite... | reverse complement strand
TTGGCCACCACAGGCTTGGCTGAAACGCGCCGCTGGCGAACGGGCGGGACCGGGTTCGCCGCATCTCCCGGTCAAGGTCGCGCTCGTAGTAGTGGTTGAACGCACCCGCAGCGCCTGATGCTCCAAGCACCGCAAGTGCCAAGGCCGAGGCTTGCGCGACCGAGATGGCAGGGCCTTTAGCCGCCGCCATCCCGGCCAGCGCGCTCGCCGCGATCGCAACGCCGATCCTGAGCTTCAGGAGCGAGCAGGTCATGCGAATTGCGGCGAGCATGGATGTCTCCCGTTGTCAGCCGGACCGATGCTCAGCGGAACAGCCAGAGTCAAGGGTTTCTTGCGCCCTACTTCCATTCTGACCCCGACCTGCCCACATCCGCCGCCATTGGCCGCGGGTGCGTATTCTGTTGCGCGCCGACAGTGGCTCAGCGGTCGGCAATCTGATCCCCGGCTAAGCCGTCTGTATATAATCACGCAGCGCCGCGGATTCCTGCTCGATCTCCTGAAGGCGGTGCTTGACCACGTCGCCGATCGACACGACGCCGATCACCCGGTCCTGCTCGACCACCGGCAGGTGGCGGAACTTGCCCGTGGTCATCCGCTCCATCAGAACGCCGACGCTGTCCGACTGGCTGCAGGTGACGACCTTGCACGTCATCACTTGCGACAGCGGTTGCATCAGCACGTCCGCGCCGCACTCCGCCAGCGCCCGCACGATGTCGCGCTCGGACAGGATGCCCATCACCCGGCGGTCCGGACCCAGCACGAGCAACGCGCCGATCTTGTGTTGGGCGAGCGTTTTGACGGCGGTGTCGAGAGTGGCCGCGGGCTCGATCGAGATCACATCGCCGCCCTTGGCGGAAAGAATGGCCTTGACGATCATGTGTCGCCCTCCCTTGACCGGCATTGCTCCGAACGCCCGGAGTGCCGATCAGCGTTGATAACGATTGATACGGTTGCCGAGTTCCGTCGCATCAGCCACGGCATGGGCCGGGTCGAGCCGCTTTGGGCGCCATACGCGCGGCCGGCTCTCGTCACCCGGCATCGGCCGCGGCTGAGCGCGGCACTCATGTGGTTCAATTATCGGCCGGAACCGCGGCCGCCGCAAGGCCGACAGGCCGCCCCGCAGGGCGGCCGGCGACCACGAGGCGATCATCGAATCGGTTCCGCGCCTCGCCGGGTTGCGCGCGGGCGGTGGACAAGTTCTGCCTGGCCGAGGGTTGCCGGTGTGTTTGCAGCCGGTTCGCCGCTATTGTGGCGTCGGCGTGCGGCCCGTGCTCGAGTTGCGGTTCGTGCGAGATCGTAGATCGGGCGACCCGTGTCGGCAGACCCGGGCGGCGCGACACAAATGGGCGGGGGACTGCGATGACCGACGCGACAAAGCCTGCGAGCGAGCGACCGTTTCTCGATCGTCATTTCGGCCTCACCGAGAGCGGAACGGATGTCCGCACCGAGTTGATTGCCGGCCTCACCACCTTCTTGACCATGGTCTATATCGTGTTCGTCAACCCGCAGATCCTCGGCAATGCCGGCATGGACAAGGGCGCGGTGTTCGTCGCGACCTGCATCGCGGCCGCGGTGTCGACGCTGGTGATGGCGCTCTACGCCAATTATCCGATCGCGCTGGCGCCGGGGATGGGGCTCAACGCCTTCTTCGCCTTCACCGTCGTGCTCGGCTACAAATATACCTGGCAGCAGGCGCTCGCCGGCGTGTTCTGCTCGGGCGTGCTGTTCTTCCTCATTTCGATCTTCAAGCTGCGCGAACTCATCATCAATTCGATTCCGAAAAATCTCAAGCTCGCGATCTCCGCCGGCGTCGGACTGTTCCTCGGTATCATCGCGCTCGAGGAGGCGAAGATCGTGGTGGCGGATCCCGCGACGCTGGTCACGCTCGGCGATCTCAAGCAGTGGCCGGCGATCCTCTGCCTCGTTGGTTTCGTGGTGATCGTGGCGCTCAATGACCGCAAGATCGTCGGCGGCACCTTGATCGGCATCCTCGCCGTGACCTTGATCGGCCTGCCGCTCGGGCTCGCCCGGTTCTCCGGCGTCGCCGACCTGCCGCCTTCGCTGGCGCCGACCTTCCTGCAGCTCGATTTCTCGCGCGCCGCCGAGCTGACCTTCATCATCGTCGTGTTCAGCTTCCTGTTCGTCGACCTGTTCGACAATGCCGGCACGCTGATCGGCGTCGCCCATCGCGCCGGCCTCCTCGACCGCGACGGCAACCTGCCGCGCATGAAGCAGGCGCTCGTCGCCGACAGCTTCGCCGCCATGTTCGGCTCCCTGATCGGCACGTCGACCACGACGAGCTACATCGAGAGCGCCGCCGGCGTATCGGCGGGCGGCCGCACCGGCCTGACCGCCGTCTTCGTCGCGCTCTTTTTTCTGCTGGCGCTGTTCTTCTCGCCGCTCGCCGGAATGGTTCCGGCCTATGCCTCGGCGGCGGCGCTGCTCTACGTCGCCTGCGTGATGACCCGCGGGCTCGCCGAGATCGACTGGGAGGACATCACGGAATATGCGCCGGCGGTGGTGGCCGCGGTCGCCATGCCGCTCACCTATTCGATCGCCACCGGCATCGGCCTCGGCTTCATCACCTATGCGATAGCCAAGCTCGTCGCCGGCAGGCTCCGCGAGACCAAGCCCGCAGTGCTGATCCTGGCGCTGATCTTCGCCGGCAAGTTCGCGTTGCCGGGGTGAACGGAATCGGGCCGGCGCAGCGCGCTATTGCAATCCGTGATATCCGAATCCGGGACCCAGCGACTGGCGCACGCGCGAGAGCGTGCTTCGGGCGACGAACAGGTCGGCGGCGAGGCGCAGCAGCGCCAGCGTCTGCCGGGGCTTTATCATCAATTCCCGGATCACCGCCGGCAGATCGGTGCTGCCGTCGCGACGCATGCCGACCAGCGCCGCCTGGGGCAGGGGTCGGTAGGCAGGGTCGATGACGACCCGAACGGCGGCGAACGAAAGATCGTGCGCATCGGCGAGCTCCGCGACGACGTGCGATTCCATGTCCACGGCCATCGCGCCGCTCGTCGTATAGAGTGTGCGCTTGGCTGCAGGCTCGGCAACGGGAGCGTCGACGCCCAGGATCGGGGCGTAGCGCGAGCCCGGGACGGCGCGCAGCAGGGTATTGGACCAGGCCGGATCGGTTGGCCAAATCCGCTGGCGGCCTACGATCGCCGACGCAACGATCCAGTCCCCCGGGCGCAGGTCGGGAGCGAGACCGCCCGCGATCCCGAAACTGATCATGCTGCGGCAGCCGGACCTGATCGCATTCCTGATCAGGTCGGCGAGGTCGCGGCCCTTTTGGTGACAGACGACGAGAACATCGGGTCCGGCCGCGACCCGGGCTTCGAAAGCGAGCCCGACCAAAGCGATGACCAGGCGGCTGGCCAGCAGCCCTTGCGTCCGGGACCCGGCGGAATCGGCATATTCGCCGCCGGAATGGCGAGCCGTCATCGGACCGGCGCCGGCCGCCGGGTCGCTACCGTCCGCGCGAACGGTCTCGATCAGCTCGGGATCAAAACGCACCGCATCGCCCCCTCGAATACGCCCCCGACCTCGGCCAGGGCGGGTCCCCCCTCACGGAGGCCAACTCCGAGTAGACATGAGTGCGACGATGTGAGTCAATGAAATCATGGCCTTCCTTCCGGTTCCGGGACCAATCGTCGCAATGCGGCCCTTCCCATTGCCGCCATGTCTCGAGGGTCTCCTTGCAAATCCCGCCCTTGCAAATCCCGCGCCGTGGCGCAGCTCATGAGCGGCAGCCCGGCAGTCCTCGTCACCGGAGCAACCGGGTTCGTCGGTTCGGCGGTGGCCAGGGCCTTGAGCGGCAGCGGCATGGCGGTGCGCGCGCTGGTCCGGGCGAGCAGCCCACGAGGTCATCTTGCCGGCCTCGAAATGGAATTCCGCGTCGGCGACCTGCGCGATCCGGCGTGCGTGCGGGAGGCCATGGCGGGCGTTCGCTATGTGTTTCACGTCGCCGCCGACTACCGGCTTTGGGCGCGCGATCCCAACGAGATCATGACGACGAACGTGGCCGGCACGCGCACGGTCATGGAGGAGGCGCTGCGTGCCGGGGTGGAGCGCGTCGTCCATACCAGCAGCGTGGCGACGCTTGCCGTCGGCGCCGACGGCTCGCCGGCCGACGAGAGCGGGCCGCTGCGCGAAGAGGAAGGCATCGGCACCTACAAGCGCAGCAAGATCGCGGCCGAGCGGCTGGTCGAGGCCATGGTCGGCGCGCATCGGCTGCCGGCCGTGATCGTCAATCCGTCGACCCCGGTCGGGCCGTGCGACGTTCGCCCGACGCCGACCGGCCGGATCATCATCGAGGCGGCGCGCGGCCGGATTCCGGGATTCGTCGACACCGGCCTGAATCTCGTCCATGTCGACGACGTGGCGCGCGGACATCTTGCGGCATTGCATCGCGGCAGGATCGGCGAGCGCTACATTCTGGGCGGACAGAATGTGCCGTTCTCCGACATGCTGGCCGACATCGCCCGCCTGGTGGGCCGCGCACCTCCGCGCCTGCGCATTCCCCGCCCGGTCGTCGTTCCCGTCGCCTATGCCGCCGAGGCGCTCGCGCGCATCACCGGCCGGGAGCCGTTCGCAACGCTCGACGGCGTCCGCATGGCGAGGCACCGCATGTTTTTCACCGCACGCAAGGCCGAACGCGAGCTCGGGTTTCACGCGCGCCCCTATGTCGAGGGTCTCGCCGATGCGGTGCGCTGGTTTCGCGACGCCGGATACCTCGGTCGATAAGCGGCGCGCTCCCGCAGCAGCTGGGTGACAACACATGATCAAGAGCTTCCACGTCCTTTACGTCGGCCAGATCGAGCTCGACAACATCGGGCTCGACGGCACGCCGGCCAACGAGCGTCGCTATAGCGACGAGCGGCTGCGCGAGGCGTTCTTCACCGCCCGCGACGTCGCCCGGCTCATGGACGAGCTCGGTTTCGACGTGCTGTGGACGGCCGAGCACCATTTCCAGCGCGAGGGCTACGAAGTCTTCCCGAACCTGATCCAGCTCGGGCTGTGGCTCGCCACCCAGACCAAGCGCCTGAAGTTCGGCTGCGCCTTCAACATCCTGCCGATGTGGCACCCCGTTCGGCTGGCGGAGGACTACGCCATGGCCGACGTCGTCACCGACGGCCGCATCGTCATGGGGGTGGGCCGCGGCTATCATACCCGCGAGGTGGAGACGTTCGGCGCGCCGCTGATCGACGCGGAGAAGAACCGCGAGCTGTTCGAGGAGCAGCTTCGGCTGCTGCTGACCTGCTTCAACGAGCAGGCGTTCCACTTCAAGGGCAAATCCTACGAGTGCCCGCCGCCCGTGGATTACCGCGGCTACCGCCTCGAGGACATCACGATGGTGCCACGGCCGAAGCATCTGCCCGTGGACATCTGGATGCCGATCGCGAGCGGCAAGACCATCGAGCTGATGGCGCAGTACGGTCTGAAGGCGATGGTGACCCTCAACGGCGAGAAAATCCTCGACGACGTGGTGCGCGCCTACCACGCGGCCTGTCGCAAGCACGGCCGCGAGAAGCAGCTGGGCGAGGACATGATCTGGGGCGCCGGCGTCTATCTCGCCGACAGCCGCGAGGAGGCGATGCGCCGGCTCGAGCCCGCGCATGACGAGCGCTTCAAGTGGTTCGCGCCGTTCGGCTTCGTGCGCTATGCCGACGAGCACGGCCGTGTCTGGGGCTCGCCCGGCGCGCCCGCGCGCACGCCCTCGCTGAAGGACGGCGTTGCGCAGAGGGCGTGGTTCTGCGGCCCACCGGCGGAGGTGATTGATGGTATCAAGTCGGTCGCGGCGAAATATCCCGGTCTCGAGAACTTCATGATCCACTGGGCCGAAGGGGTTCCGCCCAAGGAATTCAAGGAGCAGCTCCGCTGGTTCGCCAAGGACGTGATGCCGGCGCTCAAGCGAGCCTAGGGGCTGATCTCGCGCGGGAGGCCGACGTGCGGGAAGTCCGGTACCGGGCCTGACAACCGTCGGAGGGCAGATGGTCATGGCCGGCCGGATCGACGTCCCCGTGGGCACGCTGCCGCAGCCGGTGCGTCGTGATTTCTCCGGCATCGTCTACGGCGAGGCGATGCGCCGGGCGCGGGAGATCGTGCCGATCCTGCGCGAGCGCGCCCAAAAGGCCGAGGACGCGCGGATGCTGATCCGCGAGAACGAGCAGCTCCTGCACGAGACCGGCCTGTTCCGGTTTCACCAGCCGAAGGCCTTCGGGGGGATGGAGCTGGACTTCGTCGCCGTCGTGGACATCCCGGCGGAGCTTGCGCGCGGCTGCCCGTCCACGGCCTGGAACGTGGGCAACGTGGGCTGCCATCACTGGATCCTCGGATACTACGACCCCGAGACCCAGCGCGAAGTTTGGGACGCGAACCCGGACGCGCTGATCGCCTCGTCCATCGCGCTCGCCGCCGGACGGGGACGGAAGGCGGAGGGCGGGTTCATCGTCAACGGCCGCTGGCCGTTCTCCTCGGCAGTCGACAATTCGGAATGGAACATGCTGGCCGTCACCGTCTATGACGACGACGGCAAGGCGCCGATCGATTGGCGGCTGTGCCTGGTGCCAAAGCGCGAGTACGAGATCATCGACACCTGGTACGCCATGGGCATGGCGGCCACAGGCAGCAAGGATATCGCGGTCACCGAGCTGTTCGTGCCCGAGCGCCGGGCCCTGCCGCTCCAGCGGTGCCGCGGCGGCCTCGAGCATCCGGGGGCGGCGCTCAATCCCGGTCCGCTCTTCCGCATCCCGGTGGTGGCCGCCTCCAGCCACCCGCTGGCCCCGGCCGCCTTGGGCGCGGCCGAGGGCGCCTACGAGCTGTTCCTCGAGGCGACGGCCAAGCGGACGGGCACGTATACCGGCGCACGGGTGGCGGATTTCCAGGCCGTGCAGATCAAAGTGGGCCGTGCGCGCTGCCTGATCGACTCGGCGCGTTACCTCCTGCGCCAGTCGGCGATCGAGTTCCAGGCCGCCGCGGAGCGCAACGAGGCCCCCGACCTCGAGACGAAGCTGCGGTTCCGGGCGCACTCGGCCTTTGCGGTGAGCCAGGCGCGCAAGGCGGTGGAGACGCTGTGGTCCTGCTACGGGGCGCAGGGCCTCTACACCCGCGATCCGCTGCAGCGGCACTTGCGCGACGTGCTGGCCATCAATCAGCACTTCTCGTTCAATTTCGACATCGCCGGGGCGGCCTTGGGCCTCGTCGCGCTCGGCGGCCGGTACGCCAGTCCGACGATCTGAACCGGCGCCCCAAATCGTCGGCGGCGATGACCGGGGCGCTCAGTGCGCCGTTTCCCGATGGTGGCGGAGAAACTGGAAGAACTCGACGCTCTCGCGCAGACGCCGCTTCATCACCTGCGGGCTCCTGACCATTTCGCCGACGATGGCCGCGATTTTCGGGACTCGGAAATAGAAGCGCCGGTAGAAGGCTTCGACCGAATGAAAGATTTCGGTGTGGCTGAGATGCGGGTAATGCAGAGGCGCGATCTGGATGCCCGCGGCGTCGATCAGCTCGGCGTTGCCGGCATCGAGCCAGCCATTCTCCATGGCCTGATTGTAGAGGGCAGTGCCGGGATAGGGAGCGGCGATCGAGACCTGAATCGTATGCGGATTGATCTCGGTCGCGAAGCGAATCGTCTGCTCGATGGTCTCGCGGCTCTCGCCCGGCAGACCAAGCACGAAAGTGCCGTGAATCGTGATACCGAGCTCGTGGCAGTGCTTGGTGAAGGCGCGCGCGGTCTCGATCCGCATCCCCTTCTTGATGTTGTGCAGGATTTGCTGATTGCCGCTTTCGTAGCCGACCAGCAGCAGCCGGAGGCCGTTGTCCCGCATGATTTTCAAGGTGTCCCGCGGCACATTGGCCTTGGCGTTGCACGACCAGGTCACCCCGAGCCTGCCGAGCTCGCGCGCGATCGCCTCCGCGCGCGGAAGATCGTCGGTGAAGGTGTCGTCGTCGAAAAAGAATTCCTGCACCTGCGGGAACGCCCGTTGCGCCCAACGGATCTCCTCGGCCACGTTTGCCACGCTGCGCGTGCGGTAGCGATGGCCGCCGACGGTCTGCGGCCACAGGCAGAACGTGCAGCGCGACTTGCAGCCGCGTCCGGTGTAGAGCGAGACATAGGGATGCTTGAGGTAGCCGATGAAATAGTTCTCGATCGTGAGGTCGCGCTGGTAGACCGGGGTCACGAACGGCAGCCGGTCCATGTCCTCGAGGGGGGCGCGCGGCTGGTTTTGCCGGATGGCGCCATCGGCGTCGCGATAGAAAAGTCCGGCGATGTCCTTCCAGTCGCGCCCCTCGGCCAGCTCCTGGATGGTGAAATCGAACTCGTTCCCGGCGACGAAATCGATCGCGGTGGAGGCAGCGAGGCTGCGTTGCGGCTCGACCGCGACCTTGGCGCCGACAAATCCGGCCCGCAGCCTCGGATTGGCGGCTTTGAGCGCCTCCAAGGCCTTGACGTCGGAAGCGAACGACGGGGTCGAGGTGTGCAGAACCGCTAGTTCGTAGTCGCGGGCCTCCCGCAGGATTTCCGGCAGGCCGATCCGGTGCGGGATTGCATCGATCAGCTTGCTGTCGGGAACAAGCGCCGCGGCCTGCGCCAGCCAGGTCGGATACCAGAACGACCGGATTTCCCGCCGGGCCTGGTAGCGGGAACCCGCCCCGCCGTCGAAGCCTTCGTATGAGGGTGCCTGCAGGAAAAGTGTCCGCATGATCGCGCGCTCCCTTCAGTCTTCGACCAGCCGGCCGTCCGACAACACGCGGTAGGTGTTGCCGCGCCAGCTCACGGTGCTGCCGAAGAAGCTTGCGACGTAAACGGCGAACGAGATCAGATCGTGGACGGGAATGAGCCAGCTCGGTTGTCCCGCCAAGCCGAATGCCCGCGCGATCGAGGCGCACAGCAGAAGGCGGCAGCCGAACGCAATGGCCAGAACGAGCGCGGCGCCGGCGCCGCCGAGGAGCAATCCGATCAGCGCCAACGGCAGCGGATGAGTGATGATGGAGCCGGCATAGCCGATCGGGTCGATGCCCCTGATGGTGCGCGCAAACCGCATTTGGTGCGCGAGCAACGCTCGCAGGTCGCTCTCGGCGCACACGTGACCCACCGAGAAGCTGGGTATGGCCACCTCGTAGCCGGACGCTCGAACGGCTTCGCCGATCGCGTAGTCCTCCGCCAGATCGTTGGCGAAGTTCGAAAAGCCGCCGATACGGTTCAACGTCTCGCGGCGCATGGCGATGGTAGCGCCGAAGCAGGGACGCGCCAGGCGAAAGCTCAGCGCCATGATCACTTCTGGAAGGAAATGGGTGTTGGTGGCGATGGCCGAAATCCGCGACCAGAAGCCCGCTCCCGCGACGCCGTGATAGAGGCAGGTGACCGCGCCCACGCCCGGCCGCTGCAGCTCGCCGACCACTTCGGCCAGATAGTTGGGGCCGACTTGGATGTCGCTGTCGGCGATCACCACGATGTCGTGCCGGGCGAGCGGCATCATGTTGACGAGGTTGGACACTTTGGGATTGGAGCCGTGCTTGCGCGGGTCGACCTTGAGGTCGATGTTCTTCCCCGCCAGCGCCGCCTCGAGGCGCTTCACCACCAGGATCGCGGGGTCGGCCTGGTCATGCGCACCGAACACGAGCTGGACCGGGCCTCCATAATCCTGATTGCAAAACGAGGCGAGCTGCGCGAACAGGCGCGGCTCCGCGCCATGGAGCGGCTTCAAGATCGTCACCGGCGAGGTGCAGCGGTCCCGGGTGGTGCGACCGCGCCGGAAACGCAACACCAGGACCGACGTCAGCAGCATGTAGATGCAGCCGAGGGTCGCCCCCGTGACGCAAACACTGGCAATCCAGCCGGGCAGCGTCTGCCCAATCAGCGTCATCATGTGCGATCGATCCCTGTCCCCGGTCCGTAGCGCCGCTCGAGCGCCGGTCGGGACATGAAAACGTGTGTCCGGCCGCGGCGCAAGGTGTCGCCCCGGAGCGCAACGGCGTTCTGCGCCCAGACCCTCCGGGAGATGAGGAAGGGCGGCGGTCCGTCACTCCGCATCCGGTGCGCCATTCTGCACCGAAACCGGGCCCTCCTGATAGAGGGTTTATTTGCCGGGTCAGTCGATCACCGCCACGGCGTTGATCTCCACGAGACAACGGGGATCGGTGGCGAGCCGTACCACCTGCACGGTCGTCGTCGCCGGCTTGGCGTCGCGGAAATATTCGCCCCAGACCCGGTTGAGCGCGTCCTGGTCGGAAAGGTCGGTCACGAAGCGGTCGGCGGTCACCACGTCGGCGAAGGTCGCGCCCACCGCCTCGAGGCCGCGTTTGAGATTCTCGAGCGCCGCGCGCGCCTGGTCTTCCATCGTGCGCGGCATCGAATCGAATTCCTCCGGCCGGTGCGGGTGGTGGTGATAGACCGGTGCCGCGGTGACGCCGGCGAGATAGACGGTCGTGCCGTCCCTGACCTTGATCGCCGGCGCGTAGGGCATCCACAGGTCGGGCGCATCCGGCCAATGCACGTGCTCGATCGTCTTTGCCATGCTGTGCCTCCTCGTTCGCGCGGCGCCCCCGTCATTGCCGGGCTCGACGCCGCAAGCCGGTTTAGCCGACTCGTGGCGCCACGATAAGCGCGCAAGCGGGTAGATGCGACTTGCCGGGTCACGCCCGCGCAGTGCAGGCGCGGTTGCGCGAGCGGTGCTTCCAGTCGACCGCAATGCGTTTCAATTGCAACTTTCGAAAGTCATGGGAGCGGCCACCGGCCACCCTGCAGCATCGTGTTGCGTGGCGGCGACCGGCGCTCGGAGAGAAACGTCTCGACGATCGGCACCCACAGCGCGGCCGCATCGTTCATGTCGATGAGCCGGTGCCCGTCCGCGCCGAAGGGTGGCAGCAGGTGGTACTCGGCACGGCCGCCGGCGCCGCGGAACGCCTCATACATGTTTCGCGACAGGGCGGGCGCGAAAAAGCTGTCGTTCTCGGAATAGAGCCACAGCGTCGGAATCCGCGCCGAGCGCCCGAACTCTCCGGCGGTCGCGATCAACTGGTCGGGGGAGCAATTGTTGTTCGGCTTGTTCTGCGAGCGCCCGCCGCGGCCGCCGGCGAAGTTGATCACCGCCTGCACCGCCTCCGGATTGCGGCTCGCCAGCGCGAGCGCGCCCCAGCCGCCGGCCGAGTGGCCGACAACGACCATGCCCGAGCTGCGCACGAAGGGCTGCGCCTTCATGTAGCTGATCGCCGCCTCGATGCTTTCCGCCGTTCTCAGTCCTGCCCGCCGATAGTCCGGGCTGTCGCACCGGCCCTGGTCTTCGAAATAGGGTCCCCGGTCTCGCCGTGTCCCGGACGCTGCGGCAGGACGACCGCATAGCCGCGAGCGAGCAACCATTCCGATGCGATCGGGTATTCGCGCAGCGGATACTTTTCCCGCATTTGCGCGCTTTGGATGGAGCCGTGATTGATCACCGCGAGCGGAAAGGGGCCCCGGCCCGCTGGCCGCAACACGATTGCGTGCATGAGCAGGCGCTCGTCCGGGATGGGAAGAAGCCATAGCTGCCGGCGTGAAGCTCCGGTCTCAGGCCCCTGCGGTCCCGGAAGCTCTTGCGCGTCGACCGCGCCCGACGCCAGGACCAGCAGAATACCGGCAACCGCCGAGACGACGCGCCTCATCGCTGCGGTCTCCGTCGCTTAGGCCGCGGGGGCGACTTATTTCGCGATGTGCAGTTGGGCGAGGTTCGTTCCGATCTGGTTGAACGTGGTGATGATCTGGCTCGACGACGACAGTGCGAAATACATGCTCGACTTGCTCGCGCATTGCTGCAAGATCGACGAATTGCCGGACATCACGAGCACCGTGTAGATCTGGATTCCGGCGGCCTTGATGTTGGTGCAGGCGGCGAGCGTGCGCGCGTCGATCGACGACTGGTTGGTCGTAAACCGGTTCCTCGTGTTCATGCCGTCGGTCAGCAGGATGACGATCTGCTGGGTGGACGGCGGCAGCGTCGGCGCGTTGAGCGGGTCGCCGGTAGTCAGCGCCTGCCAGCCCCAGGCCAGGCCGATGGTCTGGTTGGTGTAGCCCGCCGCCACCATTTGATCGATCTTGCCGTTGAGCGTCGTCCAGTTGTAGGAAAGCGGCAGAAGTTGTGCCATCGAGCAGTTCACGGCCGGAAAGTACGTGTTCGTATTGGTGGCCGACGGCGTCGTGTTCTGAACGTCGTAGGGCTGGACGCGGTCGGTGAAGCAGCCGTTCCAGGTGCTCGGGCTCGGACTGCAGGGGTTGCTGCTGCCGCCATCATCACCGCCGTTGCAGCCGCTGCCGCCGTCATCCCCGCCGCCGCCGCTGCCGCTGTAGCTCCAATCGATCCACGGTTTGGTCTTGTAGAGCGTCGGATCGACCTTGACATACGTGTTGAACGGGACGATCGCGACCTGGATGTCGCCGGGCGTCGATGACGCATTCTGCATCATGGTCAGGAACTGGTGCGAGGCGGTCTTGAGCGCGCTGATCTTGCTCATGCCCGTCGCGTCGGTCTCGGTCATCGACCCGGTATTGTCGAGGACGAGCGCGACCCGGAGTTTCGTCACGCCCCAGGAGACGGTCGTGGAGGTATTGATCGGTATCTGATTGAAGCCGATGACTTGGATCAGCATGGAGTTCAATGTCGCGGAGCCGGTCAAAGTCAGGCTGCTGCCGGTCGCGCTGTAGTTGACCGAAAGCTGCTTGTTGATCGCTTCCGGCCGGGTGAACATCGCGTTGAAGTAATCGTTGGCCTTCTGCGTCATCTGGCTCGTGGTCAGCGTGGATGCTTCCTTGGAGAGCATCAATGCCGTCGAGTCGAGCGCGGCCTGCATCTGGGTACGGGCCGAGTTGGCGCGGCTGTAGTCGACGGCGGCGCCGACCAGGCCGACGATGGGAACGAGCGCGAGCGCGAAGGTGAGCGTGACGTTTCCGCCGCGCGCCCCGTGCAACATCCACCAGGTCCGGCGGAGCTTCTCGCGGACGTGCTTGGCAGCCATGACAGCACCCCTTGCTAATGGGTCGAGCTGACACGGTCGTATTCGCGCGGGATGAAGACAGTTTTAAAGCGATTGCAGAACCTATGTAGTGTCACCGTTAATATTAGCGTCGCGTTACTTGCCGCGCCGAAATCCTACTCGTGCTCGCCTGAAACCGATAACCAGAATGATCTAACGGCTCGCCAGCGCCTGCTTGATCGAGAGAAAATCTCGCCAGGCCAGGCGCTTCTGCAGCGGCTGGCGCAGGAGATAGGCGGGATGCAGCGTCGCGATCGCCCGGATCTCGCGCGTGCCGGTTTGAAAGACCGACCAGCGCCCGCGCGTCTTGAGAATGCCGTCCTTGGTATTGAGCAGCGTCTGGGTCGAGGGGTTGCCGAGGCAGACCAATATGTCGGGATCGGCGAGCTCGATCTGGCGCAGGATGAACGGCAGGCAGATCGCCGATTCCTGCGGCGTCGGCGTACGGTTGCCGGGCGGCCGCCACGGCACGATGTTGGCGATGTAGGCCGCGCCGCGGTCGAGCCCGATCGCCGCCATCATGCGATCGAGCAGCCGGCCCGAGCGGCCGACGAAGGGACGCCCCTCGATGTCCTCGTCGCGTCCGGGAGCCTCGCCCACGAACATCACGCGCGCCTGCGGATTGCCGTCGGCGAACACGAGCTGGGTCGCGGTCGCGCGCAAGGCGCAGCCCTCGAAGCGATCGAGGATCGCGCGCAGCTCGGTCAGGCTTGCCGCGCTTCTCGCCGCCTCGCGCGCCGCCATCACGGCGGCGTCGGGGGAGGGCGGGGGCGCGACGGCCGTCCGGCCTGTGGATCCGAGATCGCGGGCGAACAGCGTGCGGCCGGGCTGCGCGCTTCCCTCGACCCTCGGGTCGATCCTTGGCTCGGCCCTCGCCTCGGGCTTGCGCGCGGCCGGCGCGCCGCGTGCGGCGGAGCTGTCGCTTCGCGGATCGCCGGCCAGGCGGTTGACCGGCGTCTCGCCGACGAGCGCGTCCACGCCCGCCTCCTGGTAGAAGGCGAGCAGCGCGCGGGCATCCTGGTCGCGGTCGGGCGTCATGGCGACTGCAACCATGCCTGAGCTTCGTCGGCAGTTGAAGGGCGGCGTGATACGGAGGCTGCCGATTTGGCGTGAGGAGAAATTGCGGCCGGCTCATCGGCCATCGACGCGCGGCTGCGGCGGGCCTATGGCCTGCTCGAAAAGGCGGTATCCTCGCCGCCGCGTTCGGACTAAACGTCTCAGCCGAGGAGGCCGATGAGCACCGAGGACCTGCCCGCCCGCGAATCAATGGAATTCGACGTGGTGATCGTCGGCGCCGGGCCCGCCGGGCTCGCTGCCGCGATAAGGCTCAAGCAGCTGTCGCCCGAGATCGGCGTGGTCGTGGTGGAGAAGGGATCCGAGGTCGGCGCACACATCCTCTCGGGCGCCGTCATCGATCCGATCGCTCTCGATCGGCTCGTCCCGGACTGGCGCGGCGAAGAGACCCCGATCAAGACCGCCGTGGGCGACGACCGCTTCTACTGGCTGTCGGGGTCCCGCGCCGTGCGCCTGCCCACGGCGATGCTGCCGCCGTTGATGAGCAACCACGGCAATTACGTGGTCTCGCTCGGCAATGTCTGTCGCTGGCTCGCCGGCAAGGCGGAAGCTGCGGGCGTCGAAATCTATCCCGGCATTGCCGCCGCCGAGCTGCTGCTCGACGGCAATGGCGCGGTCGCCGGCGTCGCCACCGGCGACATGGGGCTCGCTAAGGACGGCCGCCGCAAGGACGCGTTCACCCGCGGCATGGAGCTGCGCGCGAAATATACGCTGTTCGCCGAGGGGGCGCGCGGCAGCCTCGGCAAGCTGCTGCTGCAGCGCTTCGGTCTCGGCGCGGGACGCGAGCCGCAGAAATTCGGCCTCGGGCTGAAGGAGCTGTGGCAGGTCGCGCCCGAAAAACACCGGCCCGGCCTGGTGCAGCACACGCTCGGATGGCCGCTCGACAATCGCACCGGCGGCGGCTCGTTTCTCTACCATTTCGACGATCGTCTCGTTTCGGTCGGCTTCGTGGTCCATCTGAATTACGAAAATCCCTACCTCTCGCCGTTCGACGAATTGCAGCGCTTCAAGACCCACCCGCTGGTGCGCGGCACGCTCGACGGCGGCCGGCGGCTCGCTTACGGCGCGCGCGCGCTGACCGAGGGCGGCTGGCAGTCGGTGCCGAAGCTCGCCTTTCCCGGCGGGGCGCTCATCGGCTGCGCGGCCGGATTCATGAACGTGCCGCGCATCAAGGGCAGCCACAATGCGATGCTCTCCGGGCTGCTCGCGGCCGAGCATGTTGCCGCGGCGCTCGCGGCCGGCCGCGCCAACGACGAGCTCGCAGGCTACGACGCGGCGTGGCGGGCGTCCGAGATCGGCCGCGACCTCTGGCGGGTGCGCAACGCCAAGCCGCTGTGGTCGCGCTTCGGCACGCGCCTGGGGATTGCGCTCGGCGGCTTCGACATGTGGACGAACACGCTCGGCTTCTCGCTGCTTGGCACGCTGCGCCACGGCAAGTCCGATGCGGAAACCTTGAAGCCCGCGGCGCAATTCCGGCCCATCGCCTATCCCAGGCCGGACGGCAAGCTGACCTTCGACCGCCTGTCCTCGGTGTTCCTCTCCAACACCAACCACGAGGAGGACCAACCGGTCCACCTCAAGGTCGCCGATCCCGGCCTGCAGAAGACGTCCGAGCACGACGTTTATGCCGGCCCTTCGGCCCGCTATTGCCCGGCCGGCGTCTACGAATGGGTGGAGGAGGGAGGCTCGCCCCGATTCGTGATCAACGCGCAGAACTGCGTGCACTGCAAGACTTGCGACATCAAGGATCCCAATCGGAACATCACCTGGGTTCCGCCCGAGGGCGGTGGCGGGCCGAACTATCCGAATATGTGACCATGCATGCCCTCGGCGTCACGATGCTGCCCATATCGGGGCTTCAAAGTCGGTGGACATCTCCGATCCGGGCAGTTATTGCGGGCGGGGCCCAAACAGGCCATCCTGCTACGTGCGGCCGCGCCGGGGGCCCGCCAGATGGAGTTCACGAGCCGTGATCCCTTCGCCACGCTTCAAGCGTGCGGCGATCGCCGCACCGGCGGCATTCGCCGTCATATGTGCCGTCACCTGGCCGGGAATGCTGTCCGCCCGTGCGGAGGCGCCCACCGGTTTTTCCCGCACCTCCGCCTCCGGCAGCTTCCTCGCTGCCCGTCACGCCGGCGGCCAGAAGGATGCCGCCGCGGCAGCCGCCTATTATCGCGCCGCGTTGCGCGGCGATCCACGCAACGGTGAGTTGCTCGGCCGCACCTTCCTGGCGGTGCTCGCCAACGGCGAGGTCGAGGACGCGGTCAAGCTCGCCGAGCGCGTCCTGCAGGTCGACAAGACCGATCGCATCGCGCGGCTGGTGCTCGGGGTGCGCGCGATCAAGCAGAAGCAGTATCCGGTCGCGCGCCGGGAGCTCGCGCAATCGATCCGCGGACCGATCACCGACCTTGCCGCGACCTTGCTCTCGGCCTGGACCATGGCGAGCCCGACCGAAGCGCGGGCCGCCACCGATTCGATCGACAAGCTCGCCGGTGCCGAGTGGTACGCCATCTTCAAGGACCTGCACGCCGCATTGATCTTCGATCTCGCCGGTCAGAGGAAGGATGCCGGCAAGCGCTTCGAGCGCGCCTACAAGGTCGATCCGACGGCATTGCGCGTCGTGCAGAGCTACGGAAGCTTCTTGGCGCGCCAGGGGAACAATGCCGAGGCCTTGAAGGTCTTCGCTGCTTTCGACGAGGCGTTGCCGCGCCATCCGCTGATCGTCGAGGCGGTGAACGAGATCAACGCCGGCAAGAAGCCGGCGCCGATGGTCGACACCCCGCAGGCGGGCGCCGCCGAGGTGCTCTACGGGCTCGGCTCCGCGCTCGGCCGCCGCGGCGGCGAGGACCTCGGCCTCATCTACCTCCAGCTTGCGCTCTATCTCGCGCCGGCGCATCCGCTCGCCCTGCTCTCCCTCGGGGACCTTTACGAGGCGATCAAGAAGCCCGAGCTCGCCAACAAGGTCTATGAGCGGGTTCCCTTGGGCTCGCCGCTGCAGCGCAACGCCCAGATCCAGCTGGCGATCAACCTGGACACGCTCGATCGCACCGACGAGGCGAAAGCGAGCCTCGAAAAGCTGATCGCGGCCAATCCCGGCGACCTCGAAGCGATCATGGCGCTGGGCAACATCTTGCGCGGGCGCAAGCAGTTCGCCGAATGCGGCGACGTCTATTCCAAGGGCGTCGACACCATCACCAAGACCGAAAAGTCGAATTGGGTGATCTATTATTTCCGCGGCATCTGCCTGGAGCGTGCCAAGCAGTGGCCGAAGGCCGAGGCCGACCTCAAGAAGTCGCTCGAGCTCTTCCCCGACCAGCCGCACGTGCTCAATTATCTCGGCTATTCCTGGATCGACCAGGGAAGCAATCTCGACGAAGGCATGCGCATGATCAAGCGCGCGGTCGAGCAGCGCGCCGACGACGGCTACATCGTCGACTCGCTGGGCTGGGCGCACTACCGGCTCGGCAACATGGAGGAGGCGGTCAAGCAGCTCGAGCGCGCCGTCGAGCTCAAGCCCGAGGACCCCACCATCAACGATCATCTCGGCGATGCCTATTGGCGGGTGGGACGCGTGCTCGAGGCCCGCTTCCAGTGGTCGCACGCGCGCGACCTCAAGCCTGAGCCCGAGGATTTAGTCAAGATCGAAGCCAAGCTGAAATCGGGGCTGCCCGACGACACGTCGTCGGCGGCCGATGCCGATCACAAGCCGCCCCCCGGCGGCGGCGGATAACGTCCGATCGTGCCGGCTGCGCGCGCCGAGCCGGCGCCCGCCAAGGTCAACCTGACGCTGCGCGTGCTCGGCCGCCGTCCCGACGGCTATCACGACATCGAGAGCCTCGTTGCGTTCGCCGGCGTGGGCGATGCCTTGGCGTTCACGCCGGGGCGGGCCTTGGCGCTGACCGTGGGCGGGCCGACCGCGGCCGCCGCCGGCGACATCGCCGACAATCTCGTGCTCAAGGCTGCCCGCGCGCTCGCCGAGCGGGTCGCCGGCCTGACGCTCGGGCGCTTCGCGCTGTCGAAGCGGCTACCGGTCGCCGCCGGATTGGGCGGCGGCTCGGCCGACGCGGCGGCGGCGCTGCGGCTCCTTGCCCGCGCCAACCGCATGGCGCCGGACGATCCCCGCCTGCTCGAGGCGGCGCGCGCGAGCGGCGCCGACGTGCCGGTCTGCCTCGATCCGAGGACGCGCCTGATGCGCGGCATCGGCGACATTCTGTCCGATCCGATCGATCTGCCGAGGCTCGCCGCGGTCCTGGTCAATCCCGCCGTCGCCGTGCCGACCAGGGATGTGTTCGCGAAATTGAACTTGGCGCCCGGCCGGCAGGCGACGCCATGCATTTCGGCGAAGGACGCCCCACTCGACGCAATTGCCCGCGGCGGAAACGACCTCGAGCGCCCGGCGATCGAGCTTCAGCCGGTGATCGCGGATGTCATCGCCGCCATTCGCGATCTGCCGGGCTGCCGGCTTGCCCGCATGTCGGGCTCCGGGGCGACCTGCTTCGGCCTATTCGATTCGACGGCTGCGGCGGCCGCCGCGGCGCGACGGCTGCGCGCCGGACGCCCGGCCTGGTGGGTGCGCGCGACCGCGCTCGGGGATCGAGCCAGCCACTCGTAGCCCGCATGAGCGTCAGCGAAATGCGGGCCGATCTTGCCGCACGATAGGAATCCCGGATTTCGCTTCGCTCATCCGGGCTACGACCATGACTTCAATTCGACCGGCAGATGCAGAACTCGACCGCCTCTTCCAGCGCCTCCTTCATCGGGGAGGCCGGGAACAGAGCGAGCGCGTCGGTCGCGATCGCGCCGTAGTGCCGCGCCCGCTGGATCGTGTCCTCGAGCGCGCGGTGCTTGGTCGTCAGGCTGATCGCGTGCTCGAGATCGGCGTCGGTCGCGTTACCCTCTTCCAGGGTCCGCCGCCAGAACGCCCGTTCGCTCTCCGAGCCGCGGCGGAACGAGAGCACGACCGGGAGCGTGATCTTGCCCTCGCGGAAATCGTCGCCCACGTTCTTGCCGAGCTTGGCGGCCTTGCCGCCGTAGTCGAGCGCGTCGTCGACGAGCTGGAAGGCGACGCCGAGATTCATCCCGAACGAGCGGCAGGCGGACTGCTCGTCCTTCGGCCGCGACGCCAGCGCCGGGCCGACCTCGCAGGCGGCGGCGAACAGCTCGGCGGTCTTGGCGCGGATGACCGCGAGATACTCGTCCTCGGTGGTGGCGGTGTTCTTGGCCGAGCCGAGCTGCATCACCTCGCCTTCGGCGATAACGGCGGCGGCGGAGGAGAGGATTTCGAGCGCCCGGAGCGAGGCCACCTCGACCATCATCTTGAAGGCCTGGCCGAGCAGGAAATCGCCGACCAGGACGCTCGCCTCGTTGCCCCACAGCATGCGGGCGGCAAGCTTGCCGCGCCGCATCTCGCTTTCGTCGACGACGTCGTCGTGCAGCAACGTCGCCGTGTGCATGAATTCGACCGCCGCGGCGAGCTTGACGTGCCCGTCGCCGCCATAGTC
>Ga0137392_10000569_pt1 | contig 19844 bp, 21 predicted proteins | sample 15con2h34AmetaG_FD_101394 | JGI IMG/M metagenome (GOLD analysis project Ga0137392, IMG submission 101394) | Vadose zone soil microbial communities from Angelo Coast Range Reserve, California, USA - 15con2h3.4A metaG | ecosystem: Environmental > Terrestrial > Soil > Vadose zone > Saprolite... | reverse complement strand
CCAATCAAGTCCGCCTGCGTCAGACGTTCAAGCGAATCAGGGATGCCAGTTGTCATCCCTAGCTTGAATCATATTTTTGAACCGTTGACTCCCCCACCCGCCCGGAAATTTGCCCCGGTTACCTTGTCTCGCCGCTAAGTCTTTGTTTTTATTTGGCTCCCCGGGCCGGATTCGAACCAGCGACCAACCGGTTAACAGCCGGTTGCTCTACCACTGAGCTACCGGGGAACGGCGCCAGGAGTGACCCGCGTATAACAAAGCTGCCGGACTTTGCCTAGCCCAACCTTTGCCTCGCAGCAGCACGGTCGGCGTTGGCGGCTGGCACCGCATCGCCATCTCCCAGACGCGCACCAGCAATCGCTTGCGCCCAGGGTTAACCGGCAACCCGGATCTTTGCCGGATCGGCAAACGCCGGCATGACGTCGCGCGCAAAACGACGCAACTGGTCGCGCGAACCCGGCCCGTTCAGCAGAACATAGGCGATGCCGGCTCGGCGCAGGCTCTCCAGCTTTCCGGCGATTTCATCCGGCGTACCAAAAAGGGCCGATTGCTCGCTGGCCTCGCGGGTATCCGCAAAGCTGACCATGCTCGATTTGTTGTCGCCGGCAGGGGACTGCGCCAAACTGGTCATCCGTCGCGTTGCCGCAAGGCGGCGCTCGACGGCGCTCGCCTTGTCGGCCGCGTCCCGCGCCACGTAGAAAGCGCGCGCGACTGCCACCGTCATGGGGTCGAAGGTGTGGCCGCGCTTTTCAACCTCGGCCTTGAACAGATTAAATCGCTCGATGATCGCCTCCGGCAAGGCGAACTGGTCAAGCATCAGGCCGAAGCCGCGCTCCGCCACCCGGCGGATCGAGTCCGGATTTCCAGCCGCCATCCAGATCGGCGGGTGAGGCTTTTGTGCGGTCGGCGGCTCGACGACGATATTCTCGAAGTGCCAGTATTTGCCGTGGTGAGAAAAGCGCTGTTCCGACGTCCAAGACTTCAGAACGAGCGCGAGCCCTTCTTCGAATCGTTCCTCGGCCTCCGCCATGGGGATACAGAAGCCGGCGAATTCATTGTGGCGGTAGCCTTTGCCGACCCCGAATTCGAGCCGGCCATGGGACATCAGGTCGATCGTGGCGGCCTCTTCGGCAAGCAGTACGGGGTTATGCCATGGCAGCACGACCACCGCGGTGCCGAGCCTCAACGTCGATGTACGGGCGGCCACCCACGTTAGAAGGTTAAGGCTTGCAGATACTTGTCCAAATCCGGTGAAGTGATGCTCGACGACGAAAGTGCTATGAAAGCCAAGCCCTTCGGCCTCCACATTGTAGTCAACGAAATCCTTAAAGCCCTGCGCACTATCCACATCGACGCCGCCGCGTTGCGCCTGGGCGCTGCCAAAAAGGCCAAATTTCATGGGTTGATCCGATAACGCGCTTGTTCTTAGTTATTTTAATTTGTCACATATTGCGCTGCATCGCTACCCTGCACTCCGGCACCGGCTGACCCCGGTCGAATCCGGCCTTTGCGGCCTGCATTGCAATTAACTATGTCATTACAAAGAGTTTCAGACGAGGCGCCCCGCGCGACACCGCAGCCGCTACATAGGGCGTGGAGACTTTGCACCTATGTCAACCAAGCGCAATAGGGTTCCGGAACTGCAACGGCAGCTCCTGATGGCTGGGATTAAGCATCCCAATGGCCGGTTGAGGTTTGCGAAAGGCTCGGCAGAAACGCTAGCGACCACCTATGCGGCTCTCCTCAGCCTGCAACGCAAGAAGTTGATTGAGCCGGAAAAGCCCGTCGATCCGGGCATGATGACCTGGAAGGTCACGAAGGCCGGCAAAGCGGCGGTCGCCGAAAAGCCTAGTCGGTAACGCTTGACGGGAAAGGCCGCGGACACCTGATTTGATTGTGGCCCCTGTTCCCCCGCAAGCGGGGAAAGGAGGCCTGGGTAGGCAAGCGAGGCCTAATCCGCGCTGGAATCAAACCTCAATCAAAAGAAAAAGTCGCGCTGGTGGGCTTTCCGTTCTGCCCTCCCGTGTCGGCGGAAGCGAACCTCTTCGGCATCGTCGGCGCAGAATTCGTTGCAAAAGAACTGACCGTTTGGAGCACGCCACGGCTGCAACTCTCCGTTCACGATCGGTAGACCTTTTCCGCAAAACGTGCAGCGGGCCGCTGCGTCCGTCTCATTGAGGCATTCGTTCATCTGTTGTCCTTAACCCCCGATCAAAAACGCAATCCCCGGTGGTTGGTTGCATATCAGAGTCTTTCACTGCTGACAGTTGCCAAAATGACACACATTTGATCGATAATAGCCTTGATCCCTGGAGCCTTGTAGTACCGTTCGCGAGGACGACGCGCGACGTTGAAATTACAGGTGTTTTGTAACGCGGTCGGCCGCCAACAGATGTTGCGGATTTGATACAGTTGAGCAGAAAACAACAAATATTGCTGCCGCGGTTTAACGCTTAAAATTAGGGAGGTGCCAGCGGTGAGGATTCGGTGCCGCGCGCATGCAAAACGCTGCGTTAAGGCACTAAAGGCCTGTCCTCAATGGAGGCGACGCCCGGAATTGAACCGGGGTAAACGGTTTTGCAGACCGCTCCATAACCACTCTGGCACGTCGCCGCTGAAAGCAGATATCTAAACCGGCTCAAAAGCTTAAGCAATAGCTGTCTCATCGCTATCACCGTTCATTCTGACACTCATTCCGCGTCCATTCTGAAACTCTCGCCCACGCCCCATACATCCCACGATAGAACTACAGGACCAAATTCCCGTCAGTTCGTTTGCCGACTTACGGAAGTCCTCTCTGAAGTGCGTCTCGCCCCGCAGCCGTGATCATGACCTTGCCAATCTCGATCGGCGTGTCGCCGGCCATGATCACTCTCCGCTGCACTATCGCGAGCCCAGTGCTAACGAGGCCGGCCAGCATCCGCCGGCTGAAGCCGTGGCCGTACGCAAGCATCTCCTCAGTGGCGCCATGCGGGCTACTGGCCAGTAGTTCCAACGCTCGGCGCTGTTCTGAGCGGAGGCGACGTTTGCGGGGAGACTTCGCCATACCTCCATAACACCCGGCGAACGCCGCGGGTGCTCGCGAAAACCCTGGGAGCGCCGCAAGCAGAATTGCCCGATGGACCAAAGCTCTGGGCAAACCTGCCACAGGATGATGCGATCGACCGCCAAGATTCGGCGGACCGCTCGCAAAATGGCGGAATAGATTAAGGGCGGCAGGGAGTTGCCCGGGTGCACCGGAAGGGCTCGCAGAGGCTGCGGGCGCCGCCGGCGGCGGGCTGGCTCAAGGATCATCCCATCGTCGCAAACGAGGATGAGCCCACCCTCGCAGAGGCTGCGGACGCCGCTCCATCGTCCGATGAAGTTGCACATAGCCGTCCTCGGTAAGACCGCGCTACCAACGGCACCATGGTCGCTCAACCAAGGGCGGCTCTCAATCCGTTACCTACCCGTTACCCCCGAAGCCTATGGGTGTCCAATCGGCGGCGAGGCCGCCGTTAGCCCAACTTTACCAGGGTTAAGTTGGCATTCACGAAGGGCACCAACTATCAGACTCGATTTCAGTTGGGACCGCCATGTTTCCAAAGGGCATTTTGAATGGGAGAGAGAAACGACGGACCTTCTAAACAAGTCGGGCCCGCCTGGACACCGGCCACATACGAAGGCGATCTTCGGCAGCTGGCTTGAGAAGCTCTGTACCGGCCTCGCCGCTCAGCCATGGCCTGACATTCGCCTTGTCGAGCATCACCGGCAAGCGATCGTGAATTTGGCGCGTCAGCGCATTGGCATCCGTGACGATGATTGTGCACGAGGTCACAAGCTCCCCGGTCTCGAGATTCCAGCATGTCCGTTGGGACCTAGGCGGGCTCTCCTGGTCGAGCTCGTGACCCGACGCGAGGTCCACAAATCGTCTTCACAATTCATTGTTCCGACCTCCAAGGTGGAGTCGGGTCGAACTGGCATTCTGACTCTTCGTGGAGAGTTGCGGCAGAATCGATCGTCCGGCCGTACGCTCTTTTTTCAAATTCATCGCCAGCTTCTAAACCGTTGAACTTCTCAGACTTGCCCCCGACATCGCGAGCCCAATGAACGATCTCATGGAGCACCGTAGATTCCCATGGCATCCAGTCAAACCAATGGAACTTCTCTTTCGCGTGTTCCCACACTCTAGGCTGCCGATGCGTGTGCTGTTCGTACAGAAGAGCGACCTTTGGGTGGATGAAAACGGTCTTTTGTCTTGCCCAGTACCTGCCCTGTCTGCCGGGCGGCGCGCACCCGATGACAACGAGCGGTCCTCTGCCATAAGTCACACCGTCTGTTGCCAATGAGTCGCTTTCACAAAAAAAGCGAAATGCATCCCAAACCTGAGGGCGTTGCCTCAACATGTCGGGTGCAAGAAAATGTTGCAGGTAGTGATCACAGAACGGAAACTGATCGCGTTGCCGAAATTGCATTTCATTCCTCCATGGCAGCGCTTGCCCCGGTCCTTGCGAAGATTGGGATGTGAGGGACCGGGGCTGCACGTGCGGGCAAGCATCGCCGCCCGCACGGTTTGTGCGAGGTGGCTAGCCTCTACTTCCGTTTTGGAAATCGCGATTCCTGTCGTACCGCGAAGTCGGGACGGACGGCGTGTAAGGACCGCCTTCGTTTAACCCGTAGGGGGCTACGGAGGCGCGCGCGTCGGTCGGGACCACTGACAGCTTCGCAGGGCGCACTTGCTTCGCCATGGCGGGAGAGGCCAAGAGAGCGGCGACGCCTATAACTGATAAAATCACCTTGAGATTTGCTTTCATCGTTCAATCTCCTTCAGAAAAATTGAGAGCATTCCCCTGACCACAATGTCCCGCGTTGCACGATCACAACTGTGATCGAGCCCCTAAGTCGTTCAGTTATTCCGAAAAGTTCATTGCTGCAGTGCAGGCCTGCCATGCTCAAAAACACCCACTATTCGCGACGCTGATCGGGTTGGGGGCGATTGAATTTCCCTTTATGTGACTTGCCTCACATTGAAAACGGCAAGGATTTGCGAATGTGGCAATGACACAACCAAGGGGGGGAGCATGAAATTGATCGTTGCCGGGTCGCTTGCCGTCGCGCTGGCGGCAAACATCGCCCAACCGCGCGCAGCGCTCGCGTGGGGCGACGACGAGCACAAGGTGGTTGCCCTGATCGCTCAATCGTTTCTGGAAAAGGACGTTCGTAAGCAGGTCAACTTCTTGCTCGCAGCCGGCAGCGCGGGGTGATTGAAGCAGGCTCGGTCGAGCTCCGGAGCGGTACCTTACTTCGCGCGCTTTAGAACAGCCTTCCATTGGCAGTCGAAACTCGTGAATGTCCCCTCGAACTCATCTCCCGTGAATTGTCCCCAGAGGGGCTGAAAGCCTATCGTCGCCCCAACCGCGCCATCCGCGACCACGGTTCCGTTGATCTTGGGCGCATCGCGCTCAAATCTTGCTTCGCCTGACACATCGCGGCCTTTGACGGTGAACTTAACAACAGCTCGCTTGCATCGCGCACCGGTCGGTGTCGCCGTTCCGGTCCATTCGCCGTCATATGGACCTGCGGCGCCGACCCTGTCGAACAGCGGCAGAAACAGCAAGAAAACGGCCGCAAAGACGATGAGCAGGCCGTTCATGACAAAGCCTCCCTGCGGTGCGTCATTCTATGGTGGTATCATGCCATGCCTGCCACTAAAGAGAAACCTCTCGACCTCCCGACCTGGATTGCCCGCCAGCAGAGCGGGCGAGCCGTACAGTCGGCAAGCGATGAAACTCGCGTGAGTCAAACGGTCGCGGCGCCGTGTGCCGCCATCGTCATCACTTCCGCCACCATCGAAGACCGGAACGTGGTTTGCTCGCGATTTGCCTGAGACGGTTGCCGAACTCGTCCGCGGTATCGCCTACCAGACCGAGATTCGGGTGATGTTGAAAACCCGAGTGCGTCATCTTCGCAGCCTCAAGCGCCTGCTTGGCTTCGTTCTCGGCTTCCAACGTCTGACCTTGTTCATGGAGGATGAGCGCCAGCGCACCGTGTCATTGGTAGAGCTGGACGGGGAAAGTCAGCCAATCCTTGTGCTTCATCAGAACTTGGATGGCTCTGTCGTAACGCGCGCTCATGCGCTTAATCGCGATGAGAACCGGCAGCTCGTGAAAAGCCCAAGTCCGAAAATTCGGAACGGCGTCCTCGCGGGCAAGCACCGCCTCGAAGGCGAGGACTGCAGCATCCACGTTACGAAGGGCAACATGGGCGCGCGCCCGATAGAAGTGCGCCCCAGCTTGCTCAAGATCGCCGCCCAAGGTGAAATATTGATCCAATAGCCGTAGAGCAACCTCGGGACAGCCCGACGCAAGTGCTCTTGCCTGATTGCGCAGGTACCACGTTTTGTTCCTGGCCCGCGCGAGCTTATTGAAGAAAACTGCCTCGATCTCCCCGTTCCAGGAGGTGTTCCGCCACCAATCGTCTCTCCCCATGACACGACCTCGTTTGCCGGCCACCTGCTCACTTGGGTTTATCCATGCGAGACGAGTAAGAGACAGGATCAAGCGTGTTCACGAATTTCTTCATCGAGCAACGCAAGCAAAAATGCGCATTGTTCTTTGGTCAGGCACAAGGTCACTAAATCGTCCATCGTTCCACCAGCAGTGACGGCGGCATCTATGGTCGCTCGGATGGTGCACAAATTACCAAACGACCTGTGCTCTTTGAGACTCAAATCGGTCAGATGTTGCGTGATGGTCATCAGTTTTTGGACCTGATCGACGGATAGGTCCTTCACGTTGCCGCCGATGACTTCGCAGGCAGCCTCGATCAATTCTTCTTTGGTCATCGTGGTGCTGTTCCCTCCATCCCGGCATCCGGTCGGGACGGTCTCAATTGCGAGCAGTCTAAATGTCGCAGTCACTTAGTCCGGCCGCGCTTCGCCGCCGCTGCCAGAGCTTGATCAAGCAATCGGCGAAGCGCTTCTGAGCGCGTGCAATTAACGGAGTTCCATTCCATGGCCCAGGCTGAAGAGTCCCCTACACCGAAACCCGCCCCGCGTCACGGTCTCATCCCCGTCTAATCCCACCGATGGCAATGTCATACCCGCAACCTGACCACTGCCGCACGCAAGCGCGCCCACAGGCCGGTGCGCTCAAGAACTGGTCGCACCAATCCCACCATGGGACGCAGTCTCAGATAGATTCTGTGGCGTAGAGTGAGCCGGTGCAGGTACACCTTCTCGAACTCATCAGCCTCGTGGCACGGCTTTACCGTCGTGGGGTGGCGCAGCGGGAATTCCATCGCACGGCTTGGCACAACGTACCGCTCGTCGGGAACAAATGTGTGCGTCGCCGCCGGGCCAAATCCGATATTGGTGACGAGGTTGACGTCAGGGACGATCGAAAGGCCGTTCCGCGCCAACACGCAATACATCCATCGGTAAGCCCAAGTGTCGATTTTGCCGGCTACCACGTAGTCGAAGTATTGCCGCCAGCGACGGTCGAGCTCAGGGTTTTTTGCGACAGCTTTGATCCACCCAGAGTCGCGCCTTTGGGGCCAATCACTCATGGCGAAATCGAAATGTCGCCAAGCACGGCGCCAAGTGGCCCAGCCCCAAATCTGCGGCAAATGCGAGAAATAGTAGCTGTCTGACGTGCGGCTCGCGCCGTTCTGAAAATTATTGCCAGAAATCATCATAATGCGCTCGTCGCTACGATACCGTTCGAGCAGTTCGTCACAATATGGAAAAAAACTCGGATCGGGGAGGCAATCGTCCTCCACGATGACTGCCTCCTCTACCTCTTCAAAGGCCCACTCCAGTCCGCTCGCGATGCGTCGACCGCAGCCCATGTTCGTGTCGGCGAAATCGGTGAGGACCTGACAGGGCCAGTCCACCCGATCGAGCACGGCGCGCGTCTGCCGACAGAGCGCCGCTTCTCCCGGGCGACTTGAGCGCGGCCCGTCGGCCACGACCAAAAGCTTTTCTGGCCGAACCTCGCGGATCTTGTCGAAGACACGCATCGTCTCCAGAGGCCGGTTGAAGATGAGGAAGACGATCGGGGTACACGTCATTTGCTGACATACAGTCGGTTACGCACGCCTATTGCGCCGATTTTTCAATGCTTTCTAAGCTGAGTTGGCAATCGCGCTCACTGCACAACTCAACGATCTGTGACGGACGTCACAGCAACCGGTACGGAAGTACGGCTATGACGGGGATGGCTCGGCTGCACGATGTAGGGACTTCCATGCGCTAGGGACCGGACCGATGTGCGGTCGAATAAGGCCTCAAGCGAGCGCAGTCTGGCGCGTTCCTTTTGCCATTGAGCGTCGAAAAACGTATGTGCTGGTGAAGTCCCCTCCCCGATTAGGTTATTCTCAACCATTTCTGTCCATGCTGAAGGCAAGCTAAACTACGGGCCGGCTAATCAATGTGAGTTGCATCACAGAGAATCTGGTGTGGTGAAAGCTATCTTCGCGCCGAAGCCGCGGCCGTCAGCGCAATGGCAAGCGGATCGCAGCACAGCACCATCGCCAGTATGAGCCACCGTATGGCTTGCTCCGTCGTGCCGCCGAGCAGCTGAGCCACCCACAACCTGCAAAAGGTTCGATCAAGCGGGAGAAATAATGACGCGCCCCAACGCGATCCAATGTCTGATCGACACTTCCAAGCCGATCCCGCTCACTCCCGCCAGAAATCGTTGAACCGGTCACCAGGGCCCGCACGGGCAGCCGTGTTCGTGATCGAGCGATGACCGAGCCACCCTTGGGTCGCTGTTAGCGTCATGACCTCTTTGTGCGGGCGCTTCCTCCTAAATGCCAAGACCTATCAACGATCGCAGCCGCAATTTTTACCAACCATAGCCGTCATAGCCGCCGTCGCCGCCGTAGCCAGAGCCATAGCCACCCCCGCGGCCCCAGCCGCCGCATCCGCCGCAGCCGTAGCCACCCCACCGACCCCAGCCGCCTCCGCCGCAGCCTCCGCACCCACCGTAACCGAAGCCGCCACACCCGCCGCAGCCACGGTAATAGCCACCGCAGCCACCGCACCCGCCATAGTATCTCGGATAGTAGGGGCGGTAATATCGCGGGTAACACGGCGAGCGATAGCAACCGCCACCCCACCCCGCCTCGACGGAGGCCGATAGAGTCCCCGTCATCAACACTGCGAAAAATCCGAGAAGTGCAGCGCGCTTCAGCATGATATTTCTCCGGCCTGATTGGGCGCCCGCATCGCTCAATCGGCGGCATACTTGTCCGCACGGGAGCCCGGCAAGCGTTTGATCGGAAGATGGTAAACGACGACCCCGGGAGTGGACGGCCGCGCCGCCGCCATATCGCCCCTCGCGCTTGACACTTGAACTTGCGGAACAATGTAGCGTTTACCGCTTGCGCTTCGTTCGCCATTGCCTCGAAGCCGTTCCTGTGTCGGTATCGGCCGTCGTCAATCGTCCTTGGGGTGGAGAGCTGCGGGAGACCGATATGCAATATGCAATACTTTGCTACCACGACGAGAAGGTCACCTGCGCGTGGAGCAAGGAACACGACGACGCCGTCATGGCGAAACTCGGGGCCGTCATGGGGAGACTTGAGCGCCAGGGTAAGCTCGGGCCGGTCGCAAGGCTGCTGCCGACGACCGCGGCAACGACGCTGCGCCAGGATCGCGAGCAGCCGCTCGTGATCGACGGGCCATTCGCGGAAACCAAGGAGCAACTGCTCGGGTTTTACCTCGTCGACTGCGCCAGTCTTGAAGAAGCAATCGAGATCGCCAAGGAGCTCGCAGCGGCCAATCCGGGCGGCGCCCACGAGATTCGCCCCGTCGGCGTATTCTTCCCGGCAAAAGTCGCGTCGTGACCGACGCCGGCTGGATCAGCTCGATACTGACCGCCGCCCGGCCGCACGCGGTGGCGGCGCTTTTGCGCAACTTCCGCGACCTCGATCTGGCTGAGGAGGTGTTTCAGGAAGCCTGCCTGCGCGCATGGAAGACCTGGCCCAAGAACGGCCCGCCCCGCGATGCCGCTGCCTGGCTGATCATGGTCGGCCGGAATGTCGCCATCGATACGGTTCGCCGCCGGAGTCGATTGCAAATGTTGCCGCCGGAGGAACTGATCTCGGACCTGTCCGACGCCGAAGCCGCCGTCGCCGACCGGATCGACGAGTCCGACTATCGGGACGATATTCTGCGGCTGCTCTTCATTTGCTGCCATCCCGACCTGCCGGCCACGCAGCAGATCGCGCTTGCGCTGCGCATCGTCTCGGGTTTGTCGGTGCCCCAGATTGCGCGCGCGTTCCTCGTCAGCGAAGCCGCAATGGAGCAGCGCATTACGCGCGCCAAGGGCCGCATCGCCGCCGCCAATGTGCCCTTCGAGACGCCGGGCGCCGCTGAGCGCTTCGAGCGGATCGCCGCCGTGGCGGCAATGGTCTACCTCGTATTCAACGAGGGCTACACGACGAGCGTCGCCGAACACGGCGCCCGCGCGGCGCTGTGCGAGGAGGCGATCCGGCTTTCGCGCCTCTTACTGCGGCTGTTCCCGACCGAGCCGGAGATCATGGGTCTCGCGGCGCTTCTCATGCTCCAACACGCCCGCGCGCCTGCCCGCTTCGATTCGCAGGGGCGCATCGCACTGCTCGAGGATCAAGATCGCACGCTCTGGAACCGCCGGCTGATCGCCGAGGGGCTGGCGCTGATCGACAAGGCTGTGCGACACGGCCGGCCCGGCCCCTACCAGGTGCAGGCAGCGATCGCCGCGCTGCATGCCCGTGCCAGCCGTGCCGAGGACACGGACTGGACCGAGATCGATTTGCTCTACGGCGCGCTGGAGCGCATGCAGCCCTCGCCGATCGTTTCGCTCAACCGCGCTATTGCGGTTGCCAAGATCCGCGGTCCTGCCGATGCTCTCGCCATGATCGAGCCGCTTGCGAGCAAGCTCGGCGGCTACTTCTACTTCCACGGCGCGCGGGGCGCGTTCCTCCTCCAGCTCGGCCGGACCGAGGAGGCGCGGGTGGCGTTCGATCGCGCCATCGCGCTTGCCAATACTCCGGCGGAGGCAGCTCATATCCGCGAGCAGCTCGATCGGCTGGCTAGCGGCGCGGCCCTTTGAGCGTGTCCCGCTGTGGCGCTAGCCCGGATGGAGCCACCGGGTCCGGCCTTTGGCCGGCCCAATAGCTCCATCCGGGCTACGGTGCTAACCGCCCCCTACCGTGCTTCGCGCTCGAGCGCAGCCTTGTCTTCCACGCAGTAGTAGCCGGCAAACCGGCTCAGCAGCGCGGCGTCCATCCAGTCCCGGAGAACGCGGCTCAAATTTTCCCGCGCAATGCCGGCGAGTGCGGCGAGATCGCCCTGGTTCATTTTTTGCCGGATCAGGATGCGGCCTTGGCCGACATCCTTGCCGAAAGCATCGGCGAGGATCAGCAGGGTTCGAGCGGCCCGGCCCTTGACGGACAGGAAGCTTGTCGCCACCAACGCGCCGTTGATATCGCGCAGGCGGCGGGCCAGCACGCCGGCAATCGTGCGGAAGATTTCCGGATGGGCGCGCCCGAAGTCCTCGAAAACGGCGCGGCTGATGAACTGCAGCTTCGAGGCCCGGATCGCCGTAACGCCGGCGGACCGCGGCGTGCCGTCGATGACCGACAACTCGCCGACCAGCGCGCCGGGCCCGAGGATTGCGAGAATGCGCTCGCGGCCTTGACCGAGATCGAGCGTCACCTTCAGGAGCCCTTCGACCAACCGATAGCAACCGGTGCACGGATCACCAGCGAGAAACAGCGTCTGCCCGGCCTCGACCGTCGCGATCCGTGCCTTCGCGAACAGCGCGTCGGCAAGTTCGGCCGGCAGGATCGCGGGATGGATGTTGGTGGTCATCGGCTCAGCCATGGCCATGGCCATACGCCGCGACGAGCCGGCGGCGCAAGAGCCCCCACCCTACCCTCCCCCGCAAGCGGGGGAGGGTATTTCGATTTACCCTCCCCCGCCTGCGGGGAGGGTAGGGAGGGGGCACCGCGTGATGACTCCGCGGCTGTGACGGTGGTCACGAAAACACCGTTTGTCGGCCTGTGACGGGCGCTTTGATGAACGCGCCATGCGTGCTCCCGCACCAATTGACGTGAAGGCTGGGGCATCCGAACAGCTCAGCAGTTGAGCAGGAGATACACATGTTCGCACGCAAAACGATCCTTGCACTTGTGATGTTCACATCGCTCGGCACCGCCGCGCTCGCCCCCACCAGCGCATCGGCCTGGGGGCACTGGGGGGGCCATTGGGGTGGACACTGGGGAGGCCATTGGGGTGGCTGGGGGGGCCACCGTTGGGGTGGTGGATGGGGTTGGGGCGGATGGCACGGTAGATACTGCGCCTGGCATCGGTGCGGCGTAGCCTACCCGGTAACTTACTACGGCGGAGCCTATGCGGTTCCAACCGGCGGCCCTGCGCCGACCAGCGCATACTCCGGCCCGCCGCGGCCCGGTCCGGGTTGTCTCGCCAAAGGATATACGCCCGATGGCAACGTGGTGTTCACCGACCGCTGCACCCAGGAAGGCGCGGTTGCAAGCTCCGAGCCTCAGCCGGGAGGACCACCCTTGGGCCCACCCCAGGGTGGTCCGCAGCCTCGACACTGAAGCGGCCCGATGCCTACACGATTTCGTGGTCTCTTGCGCAAACCGCATCACGGCCACGGAGACAGCCTCGGCGGACGGTCTCTCTCGCCGGGGCTGTTTCAATCGCAAAGGTCCGTAGCGGTTCCTAGACCGTAGCCCGGATGGAGCCACCGGGTCCGGCCTCCGGCCGGCCCGATGATAAACTCCGCGTAATCCGGGACAGGCTGACCCCGGATTACGCTGCGCTCCATCCGGGCTACCAGACTGCCAAGAGTTTTGCCCCTGTTACGACATTTCGTGCTGAGCCGTAGGCCATCCTCAACCATGCCGGCGACGATGATGGCGCGCATACGGACCGCGGCCCGAGAAGGCTGCCCGGCATAGCGGACTAAGGCTGCTCCGGTTTTTTGCGAGGCACGCCTTGGTTCGCTCCACGTCCGGGATTGCGTCGCTGCAGAGCCTGAAAGCATCGTGAGTGCAGGCCTCGCGGGCTGTCTCGGCCGCCGCCGGGCGGACATACGCGGGCATCGCACCGGCCAGCAATCCGAGCACCACGATTGTCGCGAACCGAACATATCCGGCTTGAACGTTTTTCATCTTGCGCAATCCTCGTATGGCCCCTCCGTTATCCTCGCCCGCGAGCGAGGGACCTTATAGCCTAAAAACGGCTCCATCGCGTATGCCCATGGTGTGGGCATCCAATTCCGGCCCGCTCCAAAGCGGAGTGCTGGTCGAGGTGCCGCGTGCCGGATTTTTGCCCGTGCGGCCCGCTCACCGATCGGCTAGGATTCCGCCGTCGACGCATCCGCCGTCATTTGCCGCCAGCATGCAGTCAGGAGATCCTCATGATGCGCCACCCGACCTTCGTTCCCGCGGGCGTCATTCCGGCCGTACTGCTGCCATTCCAGGACGATCTTTCGATCGACGAAAGGAGCTTTCGCGGTCATCTGCGTCACGTCGCGTCGACGGAGGGGCTTTCGGCCATTACGGTCAATGCCCATTCGACCGAAGTCGCTTCCTGTACGTTTGAGGAACAGCGCCGGGTCATGGAAATCGCGGCCGACGAGGCCGGCGACAGGCTGCCGATCGTGCACGGCGTATGGGCGGACGGCAGCCAGGAGGCGGCCCGGATCGCGCGCGCTGCGGCCGCGGGCGGCGCCTCGGCGCTGCTGGTGTTTCCGCCTGCGCCGTTCACCCTGGGGCAGAACGCCGAAATGGCGATCGCCCATTTCCGCCACATTGCCGAGGCCTCCGAGCTGCCGATCATTGCGTTCCAGTATCCGCCGGCGACCGGCCAGGGCTATCCGCCGGAGACGCTGTTGCGGCTCATTGAGGCGGTGCCCTCGATCCGCGCCATCAAAGACTGGACCAACAACGTGCAGCTTCACGAATGGCAGGTCCGCACGCTGCAAGGCCTGCCACGGCCCGTGAGCGTGCTCACCACCCATTCGTCGTGGCTGTTCTCCTCGCTGGTGCTCGGCTGCAAGGGCCTGTTGTCCGGCTCCGGCAGCGTCATTGCCGATTTCCAGGCGCAGTTATTCCGCGCGGTAGCGACCAACGACCTCGCCGCCGCCAAGGCGATGAACGACCGCATCTACCCGCTCGCCCGCGCTTTCTACGCCGACCCGTTCGTCGATATGCACAACCGCATGAAAGAAGCGTTGGTGTTGCTCGGCCGGCTCCCCCGCGCGGTGGTGCGCCCACCCCTGGTCAAGCTTGGCGGCGCCGAGATCGAGCGCATCCGCATGGCGCTGGTCGCCGCCGGACTGTTGGACGAGCGAGCGTCGCGAGCGGCTTGACGGCATCACCCGGCGGTGGGCCGGCTTGCGCGCGGGCCGATGTTTTGGCAGTTAGGCTGCCGTGAGCGACGACAGCCCCATCCTTATCGTCCCGTACATGTGGATCGGCGACTTCGTGCGCTGTCACACCGTCGTTCATCTGCTGCGCGTGCGTTTTCCCGGACGGCCGATCGATATGCTGACCACCGCAATGGTGGCGCCGCTCGTCGACTACATGCCCGCCGTGCGCAAGGGCATCGTGTTCGACCTTCCCCGAAAGCGCCTTGCGCTTTCGCAGCACCGCACCCTCGCCGACCTCTTGCGCCCCGAGCGCTACGGCGACGCGCTGATCATGCCGCGCACCTGGAAGGCCGCGCTGGCGCCTTTCCTTGCCGGCATTCCGCGTCGCACCGCTTTTGTCGGCGAAATGCGGTTTTGGCTCGTCAATGACCGGCGCGGCGGCGAAAAGAAGCTGCCCCGCATGGTCGATCGCTGCGCCGCGCTGGCGCTGCCGAACGGGGCCGTCCCGCCACAGGATTTGCCATTGCCGCAGCTCGTGGTGCCGCACGACGGCCTGATGCAATGGCGCGCCCGGATGAACCTTCCGGCAACCGGACAGCCAACCGCCGTGCTCGCGCCGGGCGCCGTCGGGCCATCGAAGCGATGGGGAGCCTACGGGGCGCTTGCGGCACATCTTGCGCAATTGGGCTTTGCGGTCTGGGTCGTCGGTGGCCCAGACGAGAAGGCTCTTGCGTCCGAGATCGTATGCAACGCGCCTCAAGCCCGCGATCTCACCGGCGCCGACTTGCGCAATGCGATCCTGGCGCTCGCGGCCGCGACCGTTGCGGTATCGAACGATTCCGGTCTGCTGCACGTTGCTGCGGCCCTCGGCACGCCGTCGATCGGGATATTCGGGCCGACCAGCCCCTGGCATTGGGCCCCGCTCAATCCGCTTGCCGCCGTGATCGAGACCAAGAGCGACGTGCCGTGCCGGCCGTGCCACAAGCCGACCTGCCGGTTCCGGCACCACCGCTGCATGCGCGACATTCCGATGGAGCAGGTTGCGGCGGCGGTGCGGGGGGCGTTGGCGTCGCAGCCGCCTACGGCGACGGAAGTCCTGGCCGAAGCGCGTCGGCTTGGCTTGCAAGCGTGAAATCCGGGGCCGCGCTCAACGGACCGCAACGCTGCTCCGGAACAATCAGCCATTACCCGGACGGAAGATTGACTGAAATCTTCTTGGTCGATCGCAAAAGGCGGGGGTCGCCAGACAGCGAGATGCCGTCTGATGCAGCCGTTGTCCAAGGGCGACGAAACTATGCCCGCCCGGTTGATCCTCGGTCATCCGATTAACGGCGTGAATGCAGCCCGCCTGACCGTCGAGCAATCCGGCAATTCGCCGAAGGCATTTTGTTACCATCAAAAGTATGTATGACAACAAAAAATGTTGCATCGCAATAGTGATATGTTAAAGTTATGTTAATGCAAGCTGTTTCTTTGCAGCGTCCCTTGCGAGGTGAGGAGTCGTGATCACCATCAGACTGTGAAGAAGCGGCGAGCGGAAGCAATTTGTGTTACGGAGGGGAAAAAGCGATGCTCGACAATTCATCCGAGTATTTACATCATATTACGGAATACACACCTAATTCACTACAATTGAGACCGGATGCTGTCGCAAGCGACGGCTTAGCGGGAAGAACTCACAATGCGGCGGCCCATTGCGAGCTCAGTCGGAACCTCCCGCATTGTCGGTTCCAAAGCGGCCCGCGTGACGCGTTCCGCGGTGCGGCATTGGGTGCTTTGGTTTGGCTGTCGCTGCCGGGAACGCCCGCCCTCGCGCTGACGCCGCCGGAGCCGTTCGTTCTGGCCGCCGACGGCGTCACGAAGCTCACGCTGGAACAAGCGGGGATCCTGAGATCCAACGGCCGCAAGTGGGCGCTCATCCTGGGCAAGGCGCTGTTCTGGGACCACCAAGCCGGCAGCGACGGCAACGCCTGCGCCAGCTGCCATTTCAATGCCGGCGCTGATACGCGGCTGCGCAACCAGCTCAATCCAGGGTTCAACGACATCACCAAAGGTCCGAACGGAGACACCAGATTCGGCTCCGAGCGATCGGATACCGGCACCGTTGGGCTGGGCCAGATGCCGTCGGGAGCCGCTGCAGGCGCGAACTATGTGCTGACGCCGCCGGACATGCCGTTGCACAGGCTCGTCAACGAGCGCGACCGCAACTCGCCGCTCGTCACCACGACGAACGATCGCGTATCCTCGGAAGGGGCGTTCGACGGAACCTTTACCAAGGTGAAGGTTCTTGGCCAGCCGGACAAGTGCCAGGCCGACGGCGAGATCTTCCACATCGGCCCGCTGGCGGCGCGGCAGGTCGAGCCACGCAATACGCCCACCGCGATCAATGCGGCATTCTTCCACCGCAATTTCTGGGACGGCCGCGCCAACAACCTGTTCAACGGTGTCGGCGTGTTCGGTATGCGCGACATCCAGGGCGATCAGAGCAAGCGCCTCATCGTCCTCAACGGCGGATCGCTGACGACCGGATATCTGAAAGTGGAGAATGCCAGCCTCGCCTCGCAAGCGGTGGCCCCGCCCATCAATGCCGTGGAAATGTCGTGCGACGGCCGCACCTTCGCCGATGTGGGGCGCAAGCTCCTGCTCACCATCCCGCTGCTGGGACAGAAAGTCTCCAGGACCGACAGCGTGCTCGGGCCGTATGTCAGCCTGACCGGGAAGGGGCTGCAACTCCAGTATATCTACGCCGCCCTCATCATAAATGCGTTCGATCCGAAGTACTGGTCGGCGCTCGGCCTCCACAAGATCAACAGCAGCGGCCAGCTGCTGCGGGACTCCAAAGGCTATACCCAGATGGAGACCAACTTCTCCATGTTCTGGGGAATCTCCATCATGCTCTATGAGCTGAGCCTCGTTTCCGATCAGAGCGAGTTCGACACGCTCCAGGCGTCGGCAGCCCTGAAAGTCAATCCCTTCGGGGGCCCCACCGGCTGCGTCGCGGCTGCGAACGTCGATCCCCTGTTGGCCCAAGGATGCAGCATCTTCTTCAGGGTCGGCCCGGGAGGCGGCGGGTGCTTGTTCTGCCACAACGCCCAGGGCGGCGGGCTCGGCCGTCCTCTGACAGCGACCGGCGCGACCACGCAGCCGCTCCTGACCGAAGGGACCACACAGGGCGATGGATCCGGGAACCCCAATAACAACGAGCTGTTCAACCTCTTCCTGATCGCCGGCGACGTCAGAGGGCAGAACGCCCTCAGGGATCAGGGGTTCGCGGGCCTCGGTCTGCGGCCGCCATTCACCGATCAGATGAGCGGGAGGACCGATCCGTACGGAAACCCGCTATCCTTCGGACGCCAGGCTTGGAATTACCTGAAGACCGGCAATCCCGACACCCTCTTGGATCCGATGCTCAAGCGGGTCATGACGTCCGCCACGGGCACGGACGGCGCCGGCACAGCTCTCATCGGGGGTGCGACAGCGCTGCACATAGTCCCCCCGCCCGGGACCGGTCCCGGTCCGGGAAACTTCTCCAAGCTTGAGGTGGACGGATCCGCCAAAGCCCCCGGCTTGCGCAACGTCGCCCTCACTCCACCCTATTTCAGCTGGGGCGGCTATCCGACCCTGCGTCAGGTGCTCAAGACCTATAACCGCGGCATCAACCGGCGTGACATCACGGCGGCGAACGCGGCTCTTGAGGTTCCGGGGACCAGCTGCATTTCAGGCGACAATTCGGGCACCGGCCCTGACGGCAACCAGCCGTTCCCGCTGCCCATCGGGCTGACCGATTGCAACACCAACACGACGGGCCTGATCGCGCCACTCGGCCTGCTCGACTGCGACCCTCTGGTGGATGGCACGCTGCCCGTCGGCTGCGGCGGAGCGGCCGGCAAAACCGCGGCAAACGACGACCTCGCCGCGCTTGAGCGGTTTCTCAAGTCGCTCACTGATCCTCGGGTGCAATGCGACCAGGCGCCGTTCGACCATCCCCAGCTCAACGTGCTGAACGGCCATTTGCCGACTGATCCCGACAACGATGGCCGGGCAACCGACATCGTCTTCGCCTTCCCGGAGATCGGCGCGGCGGGGTACAGCCCGAGCTCCGGCTACTGCATCCCCAATTCGGGCGATCTGTTCGCAGCCGGTATGCAAGCCAGATCTGGCGGCGCAAAGATCCCGTTGCCGACCACGAATGCAGTCGTTGCTGGGCAATAGCCTGAGTGCCCTTGGGAAGGGTGGCGCTCTTGTCGTAGCTCGTCCAATGCCTACCGGGCGGTGGACAACCGCGTCTACGATGCGGTGCGCCACTCCCTCCGCCGTCCGGACAAGGTGCAATCCCGCGGTACCCTGCAGCTCTCCGACAAAGGAAATCCTCGGGACCTACCGCGTCTTGCGCCTCCAACGTGTGCATCTGGGACCACCACCGCCGTGCTGGCATGGGACCCGACGCCGTGCGATATGCGGCTGAAGCCAGCCGGAGAGCCGGATGCCGGAAATCAGCACGTCCGGTTCGATGAGCGGGGATGGGAAACGGAGCGACTGCCATACCTGAAGCCGCCACGTCCATCCCGACGCCATGCTGCGCAACCCGGCTACGCTTGTTGTAGGGCGCTCCGCTGGTCGCGCCCGTTGCTATCGATCGGAAGTTATGTAATCACGCCTACATATCGCCCGCATCGAAGATCAGACCATGCTACGAACCGGTGATGAGTATCTCGCTTCCCTGCGCGACGGCCGTCGCGTCTACTACGGCGGCGAACGGGTGGCCGACGTCACCGCCCATCCGGCGTTCCGAAATACCGCACGATCATTCGCCCGTATTTATGATCGCAAGCGCGAAGCCCAGAACCTCGCCGCGATGTCGTTCGTCGAAGGTGGAGAGCGATTCACCTCGTGGTTCCTGTTGCCCAAATCCCGCAAGGAACTCGAACAACGCGCGGAGTGCCACCGGCGCGTCGCCGAATGGTCTTATGGACTGCTCGGGCGCTCCCCCGACCATGTGCCGGCGTTCATCGGCGGCATGGCGATGGCGCCCGAATTATTCGACGCCAACAGAACGGGGTTGGGCCGGAACGTTATCGACTACTTCAATGACTTGAAGTTGCGCGACTTGTTCGCCTGCTATCTGGTCCTGACACCTCAAGGATCCCGCGATCCCAAGATGTACAAGGACACCGGCACCATCAACCCGGCGCTGGCGGTCGTCAGCGAGGACAACGAAGGCATCGTGGTCAGCGGCTTGAAGCTGTTAGGGACGTCGGCTGTCTTTTCCGATGAGGCGTGGATCGGCAGCATGATCCCGCTCGGGCCGGATCAGATCAATGAAGCGGTCACCTTCGCAATCCCTATCAACCATCCGGGCGTCGAGATCTGGGTGCGGGAGTCCTTCGAACTCCGCGCCCCCAATAAGATCGATCACTTCTTCTCGTCGCAATTCGACGAGAGCGACGGCGTCATGGTGTTCGATAACGTGCGCGT
>Ga0137392_10000559_pt1 | contig 19915 bp, 28 predicted proteins | sample 15con2h34AmetaG_FD_101394 | JGI IMG/M metagenome (GOLD analysis project Ga0137392, IMG submission 101394) | Vadose zone soil microbial communities from Angelo Coast Range Reserve, California, USA - 15con2h3.4A metaG | ecosystem: Environmental > Terrestrial > Soil > Vadose zone > Saprolite... | reverse complement strand
GCGTCCACATGGGCCTCGATATCAGCTTCCAAGTCTTTCAACCACTTGGAATGACCCAACATGGTATTGTAGAAGCTGATCCACTTCATACGCTTGCCGTCTTGGACTTGTGTCCAGTCCGGTGCCGCATTACCTCTGACTGCGACATACTTGTCGCCATCCCGGACCTTGTGGCCTTGCGCATCGACGCTTACGCTATCCACAACTGGCATTGACGCCAGTTCTTGAGACGTGAAATCCTTCTCAATATCATGGGCCAGAAGGATACCACTGATTTTCTTTAGCTCAGTGATTTCAACTTGTTCGTTCAAGTCTTTGAACGTCGCCTCCGATATTTTAGCAGCCAATTCAATAGCAAGCGGGTTAATGCCTGCTCTTCGAGTGATTGCTGGTCTTGTGGCTGGTTTGGTCTCGTTGGTATTGAGCTGTGCACCTGTCACATTCTTGAGAGTAGCCATATTCATGCTCCTGTTTGCGTCTCCCCTCGCATCTAGCCAGCGTTAGCCTACCTCACGGTAGGCGTGATTTGTTTCACGTGAAACGTTTAGTATCTTAGATAGCGAAATATCCATGCTTTTGATGCTGGCATGACCGCTTCATATGGCGCGGCAATATGTGCATTGATATCTGTCGCAGGCATTGGGTAGTTAGGTTTGGCTTTGCCGATGGTGTACCAATATTCCTCTACGCCTTCCTCTGTGTAGTCTAAGGCTAGTTCAGAAATAAATGGTTCGGCGTGTTCGAAATGAATGATGGTAAATCCATTCATTTGCGTGGCTTTCGAATGGGCTTGGGTTTGGCGGTCAAGACTTCAAGGATTGCTTGAGGTATGACAACAGGTTGGATTGGTTCATCACATTCCCCGGTGAGATACCTGATACATTGCAGCTTAGGCATATCAGGATGACAATCACAAGAGTTAGACCAGACTTGGATATCGTTTAGCTTGTCAGTTGCTGTAGACATGAGTAGACACCCTTCCATTGCTGGCTAGGTGTGAAGGGAGACAGTTCCTATTTACACTGAGAGACAACGCCTAGACGGTGGTCATATCCACTCGGTGTCTCGGCTGGTCTTGCGACCAATCATCATGATCGCATAGCAATATGGTTATTGCAAGGCTGGATTAAGGTCATTTGATGACTTATGGTCACAACTCCGTGATAATACAGAAAAGCCCATCATATCAAGAGCTTATCCTAATACCCTAAGAGTTTAGATATCCATAGTATAGATATCTATTCTCTGAGGATTAGGCGCTAAGGTATTGATATCCTTAGGATCTTAAGATCATAAGGTATCCTTATACTCCTAAGAGTCACCCTGATCTTAAGGTCACTTAGGAGTTCTTTCTTCTAAGTAGTTCTTAATGCAGGGTAGTTCTTAGTACCTTAGGGTATAAGGGTATAAGGATACAGACGCGAGCTAAGAGCCTTCGTTTGACCACATTCTAACCTCAATTGCCCTCGATTGTGTCGGAAGGGTGGTCAAAAAGGGGTTAAAGGGGGGCACGGGGGTCTGATCGCAGCAATGAATTACACCTCAAAAGTATCTCCCCAAAATTTTCTGACTGAATAAGCCTCTAGGAAGCCCGTACAGCGATTTAAATGTCTTAAGGTAGGGTAGGACCTGATTTGTATTTAAACGCACCAGTGAGCTCCGTAGGCCCTTCCAACCCACATCCAATCTCATTGGAGAGAAATCCTTTCAACTTATATCTAGTTCTGGTAAAATTAGCCATATCTGATAATTCTCCATCTGGAAATCTAATTCTAAACATCCATGGATATTTCTCATCAAGAACAACAGAATAACCTGTATTTTCAGAATTATGAAATAATCTGTTATTTCTGTAAAACATATGTGATCTTCGCATTTTCTTTCCTTAAATAACTTGACAACTGTATACAATAAGTTTAAACTTATGTCAAGGAGTTTATTAACATTGTTAATAACTCTTAAGGATAATTATGCACCTATTAAGAATATTTATTGTAGTAACATTAATTCTATTTTCTTCCTTAGCTCTTGCCCACATGGGCTATGATCCTAAGTGTTGTTCAGATCAACACTGCCATCCAATCCCATGTGAAGAACTAATTGAACAAGGTAAGAATGTTATTTACCATGGATTAACCTTTTCAGGCGATATGATTAAATCCGCTAAAGATAACCTGTGTCATGTCTGTATAGCTAACAATCCTGGATTTGAAGTCCCGCTATGCGTATATATTCAGCAGGGAACCTAATTAAACATAAAGGAAAATAAATGGTTACCGAACAAGAACTACTCGATGCTGCAAATGATCCCGTTAAACTTCAGGCTCTTATGGAGTTAAAGGCAAAGGAAGATGCTGCAGTTAACGGTGCTACACCTATCCCCGTAAATGTCTAAGGGTAATAAACCTACAAGAGACGATAAGAAAACAATGAAGAAGAAGGTTATTAAACCTGAATCTGATTTAAATTCTAATCGTCTTTCTGGTATTTTAAAGGCTATGTAATGAAGCAGATGGGATACCTCATGGTCGACCATCGTGCGTCTCCTGGTCTGACTGAACAACAAGCTTTAATTGCGGGTTACGATCCTAAATTATCAGGCGAAGGTAAGGTATATGAAGCAGATACCATGACCTGCGCGCATTGCAAGAATGTCGTGGTAAAGAATCCACGACGAACTCGCGACCGTCCACACTGCTATCAATGTGATCACTACATCTGTGACTTCTGTGCTGTTAAAGCTCAAACATCAGACGTCCATATGCCGTTTTCTAAATATCTCGATTTAACCCTCACGCAGGCTGCATTGGGTAGCCCCCCTGACCTGCTTAGATCTACCCAATAAGGAAAAATAATGTCCAAAAGAATATTCCAAGTCTCATCTTTTACTCCTACCGCTCAGGCCGATGGTGTTCTCTCTGCAGGTACTTTCGCTGCTCTTAAAGCCGGTTCCGCTACTGATATCCTTAAGATCGGTAAAGTACTGCTCGAAGGTCAAGCTTCTTCGTCTGCTGTAACTGCAACTTGTCTTGCTCGTTCTTCGACGCTTGCTATTACGCCCACTGCACTAGCTTTGCCTAATACTGATGCTCCTGCTAACATCGCGGCTACTGCAGTTACGACCGTTCCCGTCGCAATGGTTGCAGCGGCTACGGCTCCTAACCGTTCTCCAGCTGTAACTATCCCACGTTTGAATCTTACTTTCAATGCCTTTGGTGGAATTATCCAATGGCAGACGAATCCTGGTTCGGAAGAAGAATGGGTTTCAGTAGGTACTGCAACGACTTCTAATTCTGAAACAGTATTGTCTTCGGCTAACGTCGGTGCTGCTGGTTTGATTGGCGCGAATATCTTCTACGAAGTTCTATAAATGAACTACGTTCATGTACGTCAATCAGAGATTGACTAATGGCAACTGCTGTCTTAAATGATATGGCTGTATTAGCCACGGATACTACATTCGGTAACCGTGTGCTAATGTCATTAGTACAATTCTGTACTGTAACAGTTCCAACGGAGACAATAGCTTCAACCGCTGTTCAACTTCATATAGCACGTAAGAATTATGCAGCTGGAGTTCTTAACAATCCTAATTTCTTTAAACCATTATTTGTAAACGCAGTAGCAGCTAATCAGATTGTTGCTAATGATGCTACAATTGGTTGAACTCTTGTAGGATCTGCTACCATACCTGCACAAGCTCTTCTATGCACAGACTCGGATATCAATAATGCCGTAGCTTCTGCATTCAATGCTTTTGTATCTAACATCTAATGCCCATAACCTTCCGGTCACGTTATACACCGGAGGGTGCTTGGCCTAATCTAACGAATACAGGTATTTCTCCAGGTACCATTTTAACTCCATATACAGGACCGTCGACTATATCAACAGCAGGTACTGTAGTTGATAGCAAGATTATTAATACCAGTATTACTATTACTGCTGCTAATGTTACCCTCAGTAACTGCGTTATCACGTCTGATAATCCAGACGCACCAACGGCCTCTGGCGCTGTCGTTGATTGTCAACAGTTGCCTACAACGATAATCAAGAATTGTAAACTCATCGGTAATCCCAGTACTGGCAGCGGTATTCTAGGATCTGGTACGATACTCAATAATAATATTTATGCTGGTATTGCTCTTGGTATTCAATTAACGGATGGTGTGAGCACTATTCAAGGTAATTATATTCATGGTCTAGGTCCGTCTAATACTACTCAACCAGAAGGACCACACTATGATGGTATTACTTGTTTAGGTGGTCAAGATGGTGTCTTAATCGAGAATAATACAATTTCATTGCCTACTAATTTCGGTGGTACTTCAGTGATTTTTCTTGATAATGACTTTGCTTCTGTCAATAATGTTACTATTAGACATAATCTATTATTAGGTTTACGTGGCCCGGCTTATACATTTCAAGTGATCAAAAAGGTCGCTAACCCCGGTACTCTCACCAACATCATAATCGATAACAACTATATGGAGTCAGGAGAATTCGGTTATATTCTTGTGCAGGATACTCCCGACCCAACTATCATCAATAATCATAATTGGAATAATGGCAATCCACTTCCGTTAACCTGGCCCTTCTAATGGCCTTTGTAAAAAATGATTCTGGGATTGTTGACGGTGGTGCTACCAGTTCAGCCACTATTGTCATTGCACTTGCTGCCACTGCTGCAGCTGGAAGTACTATAGTAGGAATTGTAGCCTGGGATAATGCAGGAAGTGCAACTATCTCAAGTGTTACTGATGATAAAAGTAATACTTATAATCTAGAAACAAAACTTCTAGATACTACAGACAATGAAAACGTACAGTGTTTTTCTCTCTCTAATATAAATAATAGTCCGCAGACTGTAACAGTCAATTTAACTGTATCGTCACAAGGTCGTTCCGGATTAATAGAAGCATGGACGGGTGCTCTTGCTGCATCAGATGCACGTAGCAGTGGTGGACGTGGTGGACAATATCAAGGATCAGTTGGTACTGGCACAAATGCTATTACATCAACTGCTTTTACTCCAGCAGATAATGGTTGTCTAATCTGGGGAGCTACCGCTGATACATCAGCAGTCGCATCTACTGTATCCGCAGGAACTGGATTTACATTAGGTACTAATAATTCGGCGACTACAGGTGTTACTGCTGCTTTAACTTCTGAAAATCTAACTCAAGCCACAGCTGCTTCAATAGCAGCAACCTTTACGCAGACTGCTACTACGCAACGTTGTAATTCAATGATTGCATTTAAACCAGCAGCGACTGCATCAAATCCATTTTATAAGTTAGATTGGGGAGTTCAGAGAGATCTTTTAGGAGTTGATCTTCGACATTACGTTCGAAGTCCTAGCCAATTTCCTAATCCGATACCATTTCAAGATCAACAGCAACGACATACGCGTCAGGTACCTCTTATAGGACCTCCGCAGTCTTTACCACTTAATTTAAATCTTTTTAAGAATCCTATACCATTTAACCAGTTTGAATGGGGTTTGCAAAGATTTACATTACCACGTGCTCCTGATGCGTCTCTTCAGACTAATTTAAATCTTTTTAAAAATCCGATACCATTCTTAGTAACTGGTCAGTTTAGTCCACAAGTTAGATTGCCTGCTCCGCAGCAACAACTTAATACTGCTATCCTACAAACTGTAATAGTTACCAATCCTTTTTATACTAAAGATTTTTCTGTACCGTTTGCACCTATTATAGCTAAAGGGCAGATTTATTCTAATACTCTTATCAATCTACTCGCCCAACCATTAAATATACCTGATTGGTCTAGAAGTAATTTCTTATCTCCGCGTGCACCAGACGGTACGCAACAGACTAATATTAATTTATTTACTAATCCTGTTCCTTTCAATCAATATGAATGGGATAGAACTCAAGAACGAACTATTCTTCCGGATAGTAATTTACCTAATATAGTTCTACTTAATCCTGTAACAGGAACACCCTTTAGTCAATTAGATTGGCCTAAAGGATCATCGATACCTCAGATTCTTCCTGATGTATCTAATATGACGGTTATAGTTCTACCTGATGCTGGCCCAATACCATTTGCGCAGTATGATTGGAATAAGCCTAATTCTGTAACTATTCCTGCGCCTATTAATTTTCCTAATACAGTTATACAAAGTCAAGTTGTAGTTACTAATCCTCCTTTCTATATACAGGATTGGTCCAAAACTGAGTTCTTGCCTTCAATTCCATCTCCTTTGATGGGATTGAATCTTAACTTATTTACTAATTCTATACCATTCGGACCTTTTGACTGGACTAATTCAGCCTTTTTTTTTCCAAGTCGGGCCAAGGCTGGTCCGGGCGATCCGCCGAATCTCCTGACTACTTCCCTTGCAGTAGTTGTTAATCCTTTTTATACACAAGATTTTTCTACAACTCAAAGATTACCTTCAGTTCCGTCCCCAGCAATGGGATCGAATCAGAATCTATTTACTAATCCAGTACCTTTTAATAAATCTGATTGGACTTATTATTATCCAGTTAGACTAATAATTTCTGATCAGAATAATCTTCCAAACATTGTTGGCACTAATCCTTCTCAACCGAGTACTCCTTTAGGATTATTTTATTGGACTGATTGGAATACAGTTAAAGCTCCGGTCATTCTTGTACCGGATCAAGATAATCTTCCTAATTTAGTACTTTTAATTAATCCTCCTTCACCATTCCCATCTATTGGTCCTGGAGGTACTAAACGATGGAAAGAAGGTTATGAAGCTCTTAGAGCTGGGGATGTTATTCCCAGGTCTATGCCAGTAGTCTCTTCGAATATATCTGAAATAGGGTATGATCCAGAGAAGAAAGAACTCACAGTTGAGTTTAGAACTTATAAATATGAAAAGGTTAAACCTAGACAGGCTAAAGAACTGGTTAAGTCTGACTCATACGGTAAGTACTTCCAAAATAATATTAAAGGTAAATACCCTACAACAAGGATTAAATAGTGGCTAAGAAATCAGATTTTGCTGGCATGAAACAAGACAAAGCCAGAGATAAGAAAAAGGGAATCAAAGAAGGTTCCAAAAGAGATAAGAAGATAGATAAGAAGAAGGGTTATAAATAATAGCTTGATGTTGCCGATCATAGAATATTCAATAAGTTTAGGTAATATCTTAACGATCTTATCAGTCGTAGGATCAGTTATGACTTTTATTTGGACTATGAAGGGAGATATTATTGTGATAAAAAGTGATGTTTCGTATCTTCAAAAAAGTCAAAGGGTCTTATCTGAAGCATTTAATCAGTTTGGTAAAGTTTTAACTTCTGTAGCAGTTCAAGCTAATCATATCTCTATGTTGGAGAAAAGAATTGATGAATTGGCACATGGTAAGGGTTTTATAAATAAGGATTAAAGATGGCAGGATTATATGCAGCCGACGGTACAATTAATATTAATGTAGTTAATGGAGCTACCTTTGTAGGTTATCAAGGATCTAATGGTGGACTCAACGTTGTACAAGTAAATGGTACTGTTAATGTACCTCTTCAACATGTTTCAGGTGCAATCAATGTTTTCAATGCATTAGGCGGAGAAGAAAAACATCAACATCCTTGTGGGGCTAGAATAGTTACTAATTCAGGCAAACATAATGCTATAGGTGTTACAGTTCTGACTGGCGTATTGACTTGAAGAAATTAGATCAAGCCAGAGAAGCACGCAAGAAACTCGCAGAGAGTTCTTTAGAAGAGTTTATTAAACTAGTCCATCCTAAGAGGATGCTAGGAAATATACATAGAGAAGTTATAAGCTGGTGGACTGCAAGTAATAGTAAGCAGCATCAGCTTTTATTGTTACCTAGAGATCATATGAAGAGTGCGTTAGTAGCATATCGTTGTGCATGGGAATTAACCAGAGATCCTGCTTTACGTATTTTATATATCTCTTCTACCAGAAATCTTGCTGTAAAGCAATTAAAGTTTATTAAAGATATATTAACCGATGCTACTTATCGGACTTATTGGCCTGATATGGTCAACAAGGAAGAAGCGAAACGAGAGAAATGGACAGAGTATGAAATCTCAGTTGATCACCCAAGGCGTTACGAAGAATCTATCCGAGACCCAAGTATTTTTACTGCTGGTCTCACTTCTAACATTGTTGGGCTTCACTGCGATATCGCTGTTTTGGATGATGTAGTCGTCCAATCAAATGCTTATACAGAAGAGGGACGGTCAAAGGTAAAGGATCAATATGGACACCTGTCATCTGTTGAAGGCAGTGATTCCAGAGAGTGGGTTGTAGGTACAAGGTACCATCCATTAGATCTCTATCAAGATTTACTTAACATGAAGATTGAAATGTATGACACAGATGGAAATCAGTTGGAAGACACCGAGTCTTTATTCGAGATTAAAGAATATCCTGTGGAGACTGCGGGAGACGGTACTGGAGAATATCTCTGGCCCCGTGCCCAGAGAACAGACGGTAAGTGGTTTGGTTTTAATCAAGAAGAACTTGGAAAGAAACGAGCCCAGTACCTTAATAAAGTTTATTTCAGGGCGCAATATTACAATGATCCCCATAGTGTGGATGAATCTCCCATTAAGAAGGATCTCTTTCAATACTATGACCAGAATTATCTTAATCGACGAGAACAGCAATGGTTCTTCCGAAAAGAACGTCTTAATATTGTTGCCGCAGTGGACTTCGCTTACTCTACTGGAAAAAGGTCTGACTTTACTTCCATTATCGTGCTTGGTGTTGACGGTAATCATAATTATTACATTCTGGAAATAGACCGTTTCAAAACTGATAAGATGAGTGAATACTTTCAGCATATTCTTAAACTCTATGAGAAATGGGGTTTCAGACAGATCAGAGCTGAAGTTTCTGTCGCTCAACAAGTTATCGTTACTGACCTTAAAGAAAATTATATCCGTAAACATGGTTTATCCCTTACTATTGATGAATACCGTCCTTCACGCTGGGCTGGTTCGAAAGAAGAAAGAATCTTCTCAACTCTTGAACCTAAATATGCCAATAAGCAAATCTGGCATTACCAAGGTGGTAATATCCAAGCTTTAGAGGAAGAATTGATATTTTCTAACCCTGCACATGACGATATCAAGGATTCTCTTGCTGCTGCGATAGATTTTACAGTAGGCAAGGCTCCTATGAATTTATATAGATTACAACAAAATAAAGAACATGAATTTAACTTCCATACCCGTTGGGGCGGTGTTTCGTGACTAATCGCGTCCTAGATCTTAGAAATGTCATCACTCCTGATACTTTAGCTACACGATTGACTGAAAAGTACATCACGTGGGATGTTCTACGTCAGATTAAGAAGAATGATTGGGAAGAGATTCGTCGTTATGTCTATGCAACAGATACACGTCAAACAACCAATAGTAAGACCCCCTGGAAGAATAGTACGACTATTCCCAAACTTTGTCAGATCCGAGATAATTTATACTCGAACTACACAGCTACATTATGGCCTAAGCGTAAATGGCTAACTTGGGAGGCTAATAATAAAGATAGTAATTCCGTAGCCAAGCGTGATGCTATTATTAACTATATGGCTTGGTGTATTGAACAACCTACCTTCAAACATGAGATGGACAAGGTTATTCAAGATTATATCGACTTCGGCAATTGTTTTGCTACTGTAGAATGGACAGACATGCGAGTTCAGCAAGTAGATGGTAATCAGGCAGGTTATGTTGGACCGTCTATTAGACGCATCAGTCCATTAGATTTGGTGATGAATCCTACTGCTGAGAACTTCATGGTTTCACCTAAGTTTGTCAGAAGTGTTATAACGATGGGTGAATTACGAGATATGATGGAAAACATGTCTAATGATGATACTCGTGAAGCTAATATAGCATTATACAAATATTTGAAAGATCTTCGCTTTCAATCTAGAGAATTTCAGGGAGATTGGGTACAGAAAGATCATCTCTATGCTATGGATGGATTTACATCATTCAGGGCATATCTACAGAGTAACTTCGTAGAAGTCTTAACTTTCTATGGAGACTGGTATGATGCAGATACCGATACATTCGAAAAGAACCGTGTTATCACGGTTGTTGACCGCCATAAGCTTATTGATAACCGTCCTAATCCCAGTTGGTTTGGTTATCCTCCTATATTCCACGCTCCTTGGCGTAAGAAACAAGACAATCTTTGGGCGATGGGTCCATTAGATAATCTAGTCGGTATGCAATACCGGATGGACCATGTTGAGAATATGAAAGCTGATATCTGGGATTTGGTGACTTATCCAGTCCAGAAGATAAAGGGTTTCGTAGAAGACTATACATGGCAACCTGGTGAGAAGATCTTCGTCTCAGAAGAAGGTGATGTCGAACTAGTTCAGCCACAAGTTCAGATCATGCAGAGTAATTCTGAGATCGGATACCTGGCTTCTACCATGGAAGAAATGGCCGGTGCACCTAAGGAAGCTATGGGCTTCAGGTCACCTGGTGAAAAAACTAAGTATGAGGTCCAGCGATTAGAGAATGCTGCTTCTCGTGTATTTCAAAATAAGATTACACAGTTTGAAGAGCAGATCGTAGAACCGTTGTTAAACGCGATGTTAGAACTAGCCAGGCGAAATCTTTCTGGTGTTAATGCTATTCGGGTCTTCGACGACGAGTTCAAAGTCGCTACCTTCATGACTTTAACAGTTCAAGATATTACTGGCATAGGTCGTATTAAACCTATCGCTGCTCGGCATTTTGCTGAACAAGCAGAGTTAATTCAGAATTTGACTTCTCTGACTAGTTCAGGTCTCTGGCCATTCGTACAAACTCATTTCTCAGGAATAGGCCTAGCAAAGATCATCGAAGATGTCTTTAACCTCAAAGATTGTCAGATTGTAACACCTTACATCTTCCTCGCCGAACAGGCTGAAGGACAACGTCAAGTTCAAGCTCTACAGGAGCAACTCCATCAAGAGATGGGTACTGCTACTGGTATGGGGGAAGACTATGACTTAGAGGGTGGTATAGCCGGCGGTGGTAATGGTCCTCCGTCTCCCCCAGTTAAACCAGGCTTTGGACTAACAAATCAGCCTAGAGCTAATGCAACCCCAGCAGGAACGTTAGGAACAACATAAATGGATCCCATGGATCATGAGGCTGATAGTGGCCACAATGATAACTTTAATCCCGGAAGAGCAGATGAAACCGGATATTCTAAACTTAAATCAGAGATGAATTATGATAAAGATAATCCATGGCAAACATCTATGAGAGGTTTAGCTGAAGGAGAAACTCTTAAAGCTTCTAAAATATTTAGAAAGAATACTGATAAATGAGCTTTAAATCAGTAGCTGCAAATATAGCTAAAAAAGAAGATGTTTCTAAACAAGCAGCAGGAGCTATTCTTGCTAAAAGTAGTAGAAATGCTTCAGCTAAAGCAAAGAGAAAGAATCCTAAACTTAAGAAAGTTAAAGGAAAGTGATTACTGCCTGGATAAAGAATGCCAAGACTCCTGAAGAAGTAGATAGATTAACCAATTCTATCTTAGGTTCTACAGTAGCTCTTGATAGATTATCAGTTCTTATGCAGGAAGATTTAGATGGTATGAATAACCGTGAGGTTAATACTAGTGTCTATGATCTTCCTAATTGGGAACTAAGAATAGCTGATGCTAACGGATATCGTCGTTGCCTCAGAACATATATGAATTTACTCAACCTTGACCAAGAAGGAATAAGCAATGGAAAACCTGTTGGACCAACAGCAATCCCAACCACAATTTGACCCCACTAAAGACTATCTCGCAGACCTTGTCGGACCAGATAAGAAATTTAAGACCGTGAATGACCTAGCGAGAGGAAAAGCAGAAGCTGATACCACAATAGAATTATTTAAGAAACGTCAAGACGAACTTCGTGATGATTATCTTAAACTACGTGAGGAAGCTAATCAACAGGCTAAGTTGCAGGATTTGATAGACCGCCTAGAACATCCGCAGAATACTCCCCAGTTCACACCACCCGTGACGGAACCAAAACAGCCAACCATAGACCCAGCTCAATTGAGTTCTCTAGTTTCTAAAGAGATCGTTTCATACGAAACTAATAAGAAACGTACAGATAACTATAATCAAGTTCAGTCTAAATTGCAAGAGATGTTCGGTACTAACTACCAGCAAGAACTTGCAAGACGAATGAATACACTTGGATTAACTGCAGACCATATTAATGAAACTGCTAAGACAAGCCCTCATGCATTTTATAATCTGATGGGATTGAATCAGCCAGTTGCACAAGGTTTCCAGTCACCAATACGCTCTAGCGTGAGTAATGACAATTTCTCAGCAAGACCGCAAAAGCGAACTTGGGCTTACTATCAGGAAATGAAGAAAGCTGATCCTAAGATGTATTACAATACGAAAATCGCAAATCAAATGCTTGACGACATGGTTGAACTCGGAGACGACTTCAAAGATGGCGATTTCAAGAATTGATTTAATTTAATTAAAGGAGAACTACATGGCTGGTTTTACAGACCAATCCAATCAGTTTCTCGTTAGAAGTCAACTCTGGAGCCGACAGCTCAAGGAATTGCTTCTCGATGACCTGAATGCTATGAAGTTTGTCCGAATTATCTCAGATTTCCCGGATGGCTATCTTATCAATATCCCGTCCCTGGGTGAAGCAGAAACTGCTGATTTCAATGAAAATCAGGCGATTAAATACAATCAAATGGATACTGGTAACTTCCAGTTTAACTTTGATCAGTATAAGTATTCTGCAACGCAATATCTGAAAAATTCAAGCGTGACTCTTACTACTCTCAGGATGTGATCGCGGCCTTCGTGCCTCGTCAACATCGTGCGATTATGGAAGGCGTTGAAACCAACATCTTCTCTAAGGCTAACTCTGGACAGACTGCAAGCAATCTAAACACTATTAACACGGCGAGTCATCGCTGGGTTGCTGGTGGTGGTACTCCGACTCTCGCTTTCAGTGACTTTGCTAAAGCACTCTTTGCCCTTACAAAGGCAAACGTGCCCCTTAACAATCTCGTTGCTGTTGTCGACCCGTCGGTTGCCTACTCCATCGCTACACTTGCTGGCGTCACTAACCTGCTTTCACCTATCCCACAATGGGGTAACATTGCAGCTAGCGGCGTGATGACTGGATTTAAATTCCAGTTCAATATCTACGGTTTCGATGTTTACGTTTCTAATTACCTGCCCTCAGGTATTACGGAAACCATTAACTCCGTTACTGTGACCACGAATGGTGTTGCAAACTTCTTCTTCTCGGCTACCCCTGGCGATACGTTGCCTTGGGTTGGTGCATTCCGCCAGATGCCTACTGTTTACTCGGAGTTCAATAAAGATCTCCAGCAGTCAGAGTATCTGACGATTTGCGAATACGGCTTCAAACTGTATCGCCCTGAAAATCTAGTTACTGTTTTAACCTCAACCTTAGCTGTTCCAGCTTAATAGAAGGAGAAACATAATATGGGTTTTTGGTTTGATCCTGACGGACTTTACCGTCAGTTTGGTACTACTAAAGCTGTTCCCGAAGTCGGTGGAGATTTCCACCGCGAAGGTGAATATAGGATTCTTGAATACTTCTTGGATCTTACAACTCTAACTCCGTTTACCACGGTTGTTATTCCGTCCAATACCACATTTGTTCCTAAAGGCGTTTTCGTCGAGTCGGTTGATGTGATTGTTGAAACGGCTGGCGCTGGTGCAACGGCTACTCTAAACATTGGTTTGATTAATAATGATCGTGCCACTGTTGATTCTGCTACTGGATTTGTGAATGCCATGACTGTGGCTACACTAGTTCAAGGTGCTAACCTCCATCTCGTCGTAGGCTCTGCCTTCGTCGGTGGTTATGTTGGTGCTGCCGCTGGTACTCCTGTTACGGGATATTTAATTGCTACTGCTAATACTGCCAACTTTACTGCTGGTAAGATTAGGGTTCGTATTAATTATCGTACACCTACACAGACGACTATCACTCAGTAATAGTTATGGGAGGGACGCCTCCCATTTCTACAAAGGAAACAAATGACAAAAATAACACTTACAAACCTGGCTAACTTACAGAATGAGAATACGGCTGTAAGTGCTATTAATAATAATAATGCAGTTTTAAGTACTGCATTTGATAATACTTTATCTAGAGATGGTACAGTTCCCAATCAAATGGATAATATTCTAGATATGAATTCTAATCAGATCATTAATCTGCCTGCTCCTAGTACAGTAAATTCACCTGCTAGATTAATTGATGTTGTATCTAATCCGACTATAACAATTCCAGGTACAGGAACATCAGGACATGTTGTTCCTTTCTTAGATGGTAATAATACTTTCTCTGGAACTAATGCATTTAGTAGTTCTATTCATGTAACGGGTACTTCTGCATTAGATGGTGTAACTACTTTCGGAGCAACCCCAGTTCTCCCAGCTAATAGTATTGCTAATGCTTCTTTAGGAACCATGGCTGCTAATACTGTTAAAGGAAGTATTGCCGGAGGCACTCCTGCAGATTTAACAAAGACTCAAGCAACTACTTTAATAAATCCATTTACATCTTCTTTATCAGGAGCTGCCCCAGCTTCAGGAGGCGGCACTACTAATTTCTTACGTGCAGATGCTACTTGGGCTAATACGAATCCTAATTATATATTACTTAATACCTTGACTGCAGCTAGTTCAGCAACGCTTGCAGATACGACGAGTATGACTTCTGCATATTCTTCTTATGAGATTATTTTAATTAATGTTGTTCCAGCTACTAATACTGTTCAATTAATGTTGCAAGTACATTCTGGAGGTACTTTTCCAGCTACTGCTTATATTTGTAGTTCAGCTATTTTTTCAGGAAGTACAGTAACTTCAGGTACACCTACTACTTTCTTTCCTTTATCTCATACTAGCGTAGTGAATTCTACTCCTGGGATAAGTGGTAAGATTTTAGTATCTAGTGTAAATACTTCTGGATTACATATGTGGAATTATGCTGGAACTCAAACTCAAACAGGCATAACAGTATTTCCCTTTATTTCTACTGGTTATTGGAATTCAGCAGCTGTAATAGATGGGTTTCAAATTCTATTTTCTTCAGGAAATATTACAAGTGGTACTGTTAAAATATATGGACTTACTTAATGTCTAAAATAACTTTAAATAATGTAGGAAATATTATAGACGCTACTACAGCGGCTACTACAATAAATGCTAATAATGCTGTAATTCAAACAGCAATGGATAATACTCTATCTAGAAATGGAACTACACCAAATACGATGGGTTCTAATCTAGATATGAATAATTTTCAGGTTTTAAATCTTCCTACTCCAGCTACAGCTAATTCTCCAGCTAGATTAAAAGATGTTCAAACAGGAGGTACTATTACTAATATTCCTCCAGGCGGAACTACTGGACAAGTTCTTGCTAAAACAAGTAATGTTGATTATGCAATAAATTGGACTTCAGAATCTGCTGAGTTGGTTGCAGGTACTAATATAGTTTTAACAGGCACGACTCCTACTACTATTTCAACTATATCTCAACCTTCTTTTTTTGCACCTACTATCCAATCTAATGTTTCCAATGGGGCCGGTCAATTGGGATATGGCAGTAACCAATTAAATATTGGTGATGGTGCAGCTAATCATATTATTGTTTCAACAGATCAAACACAAACATTAACTAATAAAACATTAACTACACCTATATTAAATACACCAACGTTAAATACTCCTATTGTAGCTACAGGTACTCCAACTAATGCGGCTGTATTAGGATATAATGCTGGACTTTTAACTTGGGGAGATGGTGCTAATAATCGAAGAGTTGTTGGAGATGATACTGCACAAACATTAACTAATAAAACATATGATACAGCAGGCACAGGTAATAGCTTTCTTATTAATAGTTTAGCTGCAACAGCTAATACTGGAACGGGTTCAGTAGTTCGTGCTACTTCTCCTACTTTAATAACTCCAGTTCTTGGTGTTGCTACAGTCACAACTATCAATAGTTCAACAGTTTCTCCTGGACATTACACAGGCGAACCTTCTACGGGTTCTGCATCTGCTGGTGAAATAGGTGAATATGTACAAAGTGATATTGCATCGGGTTCGGCTGTTAGCATTTCATCCAGTGCAACTACAAATCTTACGAGTATTTCATTAACCGCAGGAGATTGGGATGTTAGTGGAATGCTTAGTTTATTTCCAGCAGCAACTACAAGTATTACTGTAGCTCTTGCAGGACTTACATCTACAACAGCGTCATTAGATCAAACTCTCAGTAGAACAGGCGGAAGTATTTTTTCTGCGGTCGTTCCTGGCAATAATTCTAATTCTTGCCATATACCTATTGGTCCTTGTCGTTTTAGTCTTTCTTCAACTACTACGATATTTTTAGTCGGATTTACTACATTTTCAGTTAGTACTATGACTATGTTCGGCACTCTCAGAGCTAGAAGAATTCGCTAATGGATAATTTAATTACCTTAGAACAACATAGATGGGATATCTGTAAAGTCTACGCAGATAAAGGACCATTATTTAAGAAAGTAGCAGATAGGCTTACAGCTCCTATGGCTATGAAAAGATATCAAGCTGTATCAAATAAAACTGGTGTTCCTTGGCAAGTAATCGCTGTTATCCACGAGCGTGAAGCAAGCCAGAAATGGGATCGCAGTATTGCTCAAGGTGATCCTTGGGATAAGAAATCAGCTCATGTTCCTAAGAATCGTGGACCTTTTAACTCATGGGAAGATGCAGCTTATGATGCTCTTGTAAACTGTCCTCCTTATGCAGCTCGTAATAAAGATTGGACCCCTGGTGGTACTCTAGCAATATTGGAGAAGTATAATGGTCTCGGATATTTTAGAAAAGGCATACCTTCACCATATATATGGGCTGGAACTGATCAGTATGTTAAAGGTAAGTATATTAGTGATGGGGTTTATAGCGCTAATACTGTGGATACACAACTTGGAGTAGCCGGACTTCTGAAGTATATGGGTATGTTTAAAACCGGTGCAGGAGCCGCTACAGTGACTACTGGTGCGGTAATCGCAGCAGGAGGTACTGCAGTCGCCAATGCTCCTCAACACTACTGGCCGTGGATTATAGGCGGTACAATAGTCATCGCAATAGTGGCAGGTATTAGTGCACTTATTTATAATTATAATAAAAGGAATAATTAATGTTTACAGAATATAATGTTGCTCTCGCAGTAGCAGGTTTAGTCTTCGCCGGTATGTTAGCTGGTATTGGATACTACATCGGTGAGCGCGGAAATGCAGGAGTCAAGATTGATCTTGATAATACAAAAATGGAACTTGAAAGGTTGAAGAATCTTGTCTCTAAAAAAACTACAGTCGCTTCCTCCATCTGAGATACAAAAACTACCGATACCATTACGGATACAATTACCTCCAGTTAGTAACTGGGATGCCATTAAAGCATTCTTTGTCTACTCTGAAACAGTTGTTATTGCCCGTACTGAAGCTTTAGTCGGCTTATTGACAATGGCCTTCGGAGCAATGGATTATTCTCCGTTATTGGGAATAACTAACTTTGATAAAAAGCAAGTTATCTATTTAGGTGGAATATCCTTTGTTAAAGGTTTGTTCACTGAACTTGCTAGACGTCGTAACATGATGGAAACACCGGAAATTAAATAATGTTAAGTATATTGAGTTGGATACCAATTTTAGGTCCAATCATAGAAGGTTTCTTTGGTTGGCTTAATAAGAGACAAGATAATGCTTTGGAGCAATTCAAAGCTGGAAGAACTGCTGATTTAGAAGAGTCAAAGGTTGCTGCTAATATAATTGAAACTACTAAAGATGATATTGGTATTCGACTTGCTCGTGATATTATTATTTTCCCAGTAGCTGTTTGGACAGCAATCATAGGATGGGATACAATCAATGCGATTAGATTCCCTAGTCTGATGTTCCATGTTGAGAAGTATCCAGATTCAGTAACTTATCTGCCTTATGCTGTGATTACTTTCTTGCTTGGTAATATCGGCATCAATGCTTGGAAGCGTCGATGAAACGAACACTCTTAGATATGACACAGAATATACTGTCTGCTCTCAATTCAGATGAGGTCAACAGTATATCTGATACTACAGAATCTCTTCAGGTAGCTGAGATACTCAAGACAACGTTTTATAACATTATGTCTCGATCAAGTGCTCCTTTACAAGAAGAATTATTCCAGTTGGATTCTTCTTTAGATTCCACACAACCAGTTTTGATGTATCGACCTGATCATATTGCTAAGATGGAATGGATTAAATATTTCGATACTTCTGCCCCGCCAGATAGTATTCAATATAAGTATGTAACTATTCTACCGATCAGACAGTTCATAGATATGGTAGATAGTTTTAATCCATCGCAGACAGATACAGCTACCTTTACATTCACAGCTAATGGTAAGAGTTTTACATTCAATTACAAGAATAATAAACAACCTCAATTTTGTACTGTAATTCAGAATCTTTATGTAATCTTCGATGGTTATGATAAAGCTAAAGATAGTACGTTAGAAACTAGTAAAACTATGTGTTGGGGGGAAGTTCTTCCTGCATGGCAGATGGTAGATAGTTTCATTCCTGCATTAGATGAACAACAGTTTCCTCTGTTATTGAATGAAGCTAAATCATTAGCCTTCTTAGAATTGAAACAAATGACTCATCCTAAAGCAGAATTAGAAATTAAACGTCAATGGGGAACACTCCAGAAGGATAAATCATTAACCGATAGACCTAGTTATTTTGATCAGTTAGCTAACTTTGGCAGAGCTGGTCCTAACTATGGTAGTCCATTTAAGAATAGAGGATGGGATCAATGACAATGGGTGCTGAGCCTAAAACTCGAAGTGATGATCGAATCTTTGTATTCGAAGCTATAGATGGAACACTTCCTAAGAATAGTTTTGGATTAACAGATCCTGCTTTAATTACTGGAGATAATGAACTTCATGCTGTAAAGGATCATGAGACTTGTTTGTGGTACTTTAAACAGAATAGAGGTTATGTTCCTGAACGGTTGAAGTGTATGTTCACTAGTTTTGGAGCTGCTAAGAAACATGCTGAGATGTATTATAGTTCTAGAAATATTAAGATTGTTGAAGTTATAGATTAATGGCTCAACAGTTCTCTACATCTGTAGAAAATAATTTTACTAAAGGTTTAATCACTGAAAGCACTGGACTTAATTTTCCAGAGAATGCTGCTACGGCTACTGATAATTGTGAGTTTACTATCGTAGGTGATGTTACCCGCCGTTTTGGTATTGATTACGAAACTAATTTTACAACGTTTAATACTCCTAGAGCTAATAATGCTATCTCAACTTATAAGTGGAATAATGTAGGTGGAGATGGATTAACTCAAATTGTAGTAGAACAGATTGGTTCTACGTTATATTTTTATAGATCTAGTAGTGCTACTATTGCAGCTCCATTATCGACTACATTATTAAGTTCTACTGTTGATGTTTCTCTTTTTGTAGCTACAGGAGGAACTTTTGATCCTACTATAGAATGTCAGTTCTCGGATGGTAATGGATATCTTTTCGTTTATCATCCTAATTGTGATCCGATATATTGTACGTATAATGCTGGAGTAATTGTAGGAAATATTATTACTATAAAAACACGTGATTTTACAGGATTACCTGAAGTAAACGTTCCTCTTAATTTTAGACCTCCGACTTTATCGGATGTGCATAATTATAATTTACAGAATCAAGGTTGGCAACAAGCAGCACTTTGGAGTGCAACATCTTCAACTGTTCCTGCTATGTCTCAGCCAGGAGGATTCTGGGCTATAAATTTAGGCACTCAGAATTTCACGGTTCAAGCAGGTATTGTAGGAATAGTTAACGGACAGATTGTAGGTGGCTCTG
>Ga0137392_10000551_pt1 | contig 19984 bp, 17 predicted proteins | sample 15con2h34AmetaG_FD_101394 | JGI IMG/M metagenome (GOLD analysis project Ga0137392, IMG submission 101394) | Vadose zone soil microbial communities from Angelo Coast Range Reserve, California, USA - 15con2h3.4A metaG | ecosystem: Environmental > Terrestrial > Soil > Vadose zone > Saprolite... | reverse complement strand
GACCAAGCAGAATTATTTCTTTGGCGCGCATGACGCCAATCGCGTGCAGCTTTCGATGGGCCGTGATCTGGTACTCAACCCGCCGCAGTCCGGCGAGCCACTCAACTACTTCGTCTACCCTTATGTGGAAGTGGACGGGAAAAAATGGGAGAACGTCTCGAACAACTTCTCATTCGCGGACCTTGGAATGAGCACTGGCGTAGCAACTGGCAAGTAGCGTTGGAACTCGAACCTGTCGCTCTTAATTTCCACTAGCAGGAACCAGCATCTCGACTTTCGAGACAAAAAGGGTGCTTTCTTTTGGCAGGGGTTGAAGCAGCCGACCATCATCTCGTCCCAATTCTGCTGACCCCAGGTGACGTCTTGGTGGCATCTGGATCTCCAGCTTGTCGGGTGAATTGTCGAAATCCACCGTGCACTCGATCCTACTGCCGGAGAAGAACGATGGGCCTTGCCTCCAAAGTTGTACAAGACATTCATGGGCCCGGATGGATTCGAACCACCGACCAAGGGATTATGAGTCCCCTGCTCTAACCGCTGAGCTACGGGCCCGTGGGGTCAATCTAACATAGCGGCAGTGTTCAGTGAGCAGTTGCCAGTGAGCAGTTGCCAGTGAGCAGTTGCCAGTGGTCAGTGATCATTGGTTCCGTTTCGGATTCGATTCCGCGAAGGCGCGTTGCCCGCAAGGTGTTACAGGGCGGCGCCAACATACAGGACTGCCAGCGAAAGTTATGGTTGGGGATTTTGCACTTCAGTCTGCCGCAGGATCGTTGGGGAAATCATCGGCGGGGAAAAATCAACCTTGCCGCTGGGGCTCCAGTCCAGGTTGCACGACTTGTACGATGTTGTTGCGTACCGCGTAGAGAACCAATTCACTGACGGAGTGGAGATTCAGCTTGCGCATAATGTTGGCGCGATGGGTCTCAGCAGTCTTGACGCTTAGTCCCAGGGCTACGGCAACTTCCTTGGTGCTTTTTCCTTCGGCGAGGAGTTGTACGATCTCGCGTTCGCGAGGAGTGAGCTCATTCTTAGAGCTCGGCGAAAATTCCGGCTTGCTCCGGAGATAATTTTCCAGCACCATCTCAGCTACGTTGGAGGTGAAAAATGTCTGGTTCTTCTGCAAGGCTTCGATCGCAGAAACCAAATCGCGACCGGTATCTGATTTCAGCAAGTATCCCCTGGCGCCGGCTTCCAGAACTTCACGAACAACCTGCTCGGATTCGTGAATGGTCAGGATCAAAACCCTGGCTTCGGGGCGATTGTGAAGAATCTGGCGAGTGGCTTCCAGGCCGTTCAAGTTCGGCATGCCAATGTCGAGGATGACAATGTCAGGCCGCAACTGAACCGCCTTCTCTACCGCTTCACGACCGTCCACGGCCTCGGCACATACTTCCCAACCGGCATGCTCCTGCAATAAGTTGCGCACACCATGTCGCACTATTTCGTGATCGTCCGCTACCAAAATGCGAAGCTTTGCCATTTCAGGCCCCCATCTATCCCCATTTAGCCTATGGTATCTACTCTACCTTAATTGCGCGGAGGTTGTTGTCTGCTACCCTACATTCCTGTTGAATCCAGTGCCATCGCCGAAGCTTTCTATCCGGCGAATTTTATTGCCTGCACGCGACTGACCAATTGTGGAATGCTCATCCAGCCCCCCTAACAGGCCTAATATTGCGATCCGAGTGCGGTGAATGTCTTGTGCTGGCTGACTGCCTCAATGGCTTCGAGCAGATCGCGCGCAGCATGGGACTTCACCACGTACCCTCTGGCGCCGGCATCAAGCGCTTCCCGCAGCATCTGCGGAGAATCGTGCTGGGTAAGAATCAAAATCTCAGTTGTAGGCACGGTCTTGTGGATCACTCGACATGCTTCCAGTCCACTCATCCTGGGCATACTGATGTCGAGCAGCACTACATCTGGATTTAGACGTTGTGCTTTATCCACAGCTTCGGATCCATCTTCGGCCTCATCAATGATCTCCCATTCAGGCTGCATGCCTAGCAGAGCTCGCAATCCGTGCCTGACAACCGGGTGATCGTCCACCAGAAGAATGCGAACCGTAACGGTCATTCGGCTTGACCTAACATGTTGCTATCTTTCAAGAAAGATCGTGCCTCCTTATGGCACTGACCTGCTCGGCGACAATTCGTTATCAAACTTCCGGGAGTCAAGAAGCCGCGATGGGACCGCAACAATCATTCTCATTTTCGAGACGGGGTACCCTCGCGACCCAAGATAAAAGACGAACAAATCGTCTTCCCCCAATCAGTTGTAGCGAAATACGGGGAATCCTGTATTTGAGCTCAGAAATCCTGTAGAAGGTTCTGGCTCCCCATTAGAGAACTGGGCGCAGTCGGGTATACTCTGCCGCATGGGTGAATTGGTACCGATCGTCAAGCCCCATCCTAATCTGAGCGATCTCGTGAATCGCAACATTGTTCAGTCGGAGATCGAGGGAGGAGTTGCGCTCAAAGACCTCAGGCCAGAAACTGAGCTGGTGATCCGCACTGAACATAGCTGCTACAACTTGAAGATTATTGGCGACGGTCGGGTTTTAATTTCTGGACACCCGCAGTACTGTCCTCAACCGATTCTGGTGAAGATCGAGGGGTCTACATGGGGTGGCTCCATGATGAAGGTGCGCTACATCGGACGGGGGATGTGCCTGGAATTCCGGCATCCCGATTACCGGGCGCCGATCATCACCTCGCGAATCCAGACCATTCAAACCGCGTAACAAACTCCTTCGAAAAAGATTGTTGCTTTAACTTGCGAGCTGCGGAACGGTCTTGCGTCCATAGCCGGAACTTTGCATTGCCGTGTGGTTAATTAGCTGTGCTACCTTCCTCAGGTCATCGACAAAGTGTTCGAATTCGGCGTGCCGGTCTCTCTCGTCGGGCATACGGAGCAGGGATGAAGGATGGACCGTGGCAACGACATACGGCGCCAATTCAGATTGCACGGGTTCGCCCCGCTGACGGCTCACACTGAACTTTTTCCCCAAAAGTGATTGCGCAGCAGTAGCTCCCAGGCAGACGAGAACCTCTGGTCTCACGACTGCGAGTTCGGCGTCGAGCCACGGCCTGCATGCTTTTATCTCCGACGCGCGCGGCTTTTTGTGGATGCGGCGTTTACCCCGCTCATCTGGCGCCCACTTGAAATGCTTGACGACGTTGGTGACATAAACGTCGCCCCGATCGATGCCTGCGTCGGCCAGCGCGCGATCCAGAAGCATTCCCGCGGGACCGACGAACGGCCGGCCGGCAAGATCCTCCCGATCTCCCGGTTGCTCACCCACAAACATCACTCGCGCCGATGCGGGGCCTTCGCCGAAGACGGTCTGAGTGCCAGTCTTCCATAAGTCGCAGGCCCTACAGTGGGCAGCAGCGTCGCGCAAATTCTCCAGTGTGGGATTTTGCGGTATTAAGCTGGCCGCGCTGTGTCTGTCATTCTGATCTTGCGTGGATATGGAAACCAGGTCGTGGGATAGGTCGCGGCGAACCGAATTCGAATTCGAGCGCTTCATGTTAGGTCCAAGGACTAGTGAGTATCTTAAAATTCCATAAAGCTAGCAGGTCGATGCTAACGTCCTTCGAGGCCGTGGCTGCGCTTCCAAGAGCTGCAAGTTGGTCAAACGCGCACCGATGACTCGCGTTTAATTGCTATTGCTTTCATGGTGTGAATCAAAGCTTTATTCCCGCCAGCAAATTAGTTGCTTGCATTTTCCCGCCTGTTTAAGGGAGGCGAGGAGCAGGTACCAGCACTTTTTAGTCCCTGGCACCTGCCTGATTGGCGGGGTCTCGGAGAATCTTCAAAGCTTTTTTAAAGACTAGGCCCGGTCAGAATGGGGAGCCATCCCCTTGATGCTGTATTTGGGACGGGACTTTCCTGTAACCATTTCTCACTGCCTTCAGCCGAATTTTGGGCGGCGAGAACGTTGCGGGGCGCGACTTTCCGAAACGTCTGGTCGTCCCAGTTTGTACAGCAACTCGGCCTCGGAATTACGGACTGCACCTGATGGACGCTCCAGGCAACGAACCGTAGAGTTTTAACGTGATTGTTAAGACTTATGTTCTTTGAAAGGAGAATGTCCGTGGGGACAGACACTCATGTTGTAGGTCGCGCGGAGACTGAGGCCAGTTTGATAAAACGGGCGCAACGCGGCGACGCCGCGGCCTTTGCAAACATCTTTTATGCACATAAACCACGGATTTATTCGCTATGTCTCCGGATGACGAGTAACATCGCCGAAGCGGAAGATTTGACGCAAGAGTCATTCCTCCAGGTTTTCCGGAAACTGCCAACCTTTCGAGGTGATTCCGCATTATCCACTTGGATGTATCGCGTGGCCGTCAACACCGTCCTAATGTATTTCCGCAAACGCGGACGGCCTCAAATATCGCTCGACGAGTCCCCCAGCGATCAGGTTCAGACAAAAAAACGGGAATACGGAAGCGATGACCAGCGCCTGGTAACTTCCATTGACCGGATCGCGCTTGCCCGGGCGATTAGGGAATTGCCTGACGGCTACAGAACTATCTTCCTGTTACACGAAGTAGATGGCTATGAACACCGGGAAATCGCCCGCCTGCTGAAATGTTCTGTCGGAAATTCGAAGTCCCAACTGCACAAGGCGCGTGTGCGCATGCGCGAGATACTTTGCTATCGGCCGGAATCAGCGACAGACGGCAAATCGGATTCCCGGATTATAGCGGCTCGACGACGCGCCCTGCCGCATAAGTCGTCGACTCCAATGGTGGCGCGCAGCACATGGAGCGACTCCAAACTGCCGCGAAGGCCCCGCCCAGAGAAAACCGTATTTATTAGCGCGCTGGCATCCTCCAGAGGCGGAGGATTCGAGGCAGCCGCCTGACTCACGAAACGGTTTTGGCCGTTCATTTGAATGTCTCGCTTTCCCCGGCAACCGACTGAGAAGGGGCGGCGTTCCGCTCATCTTATGCCTGTCCAAGCAGCGCACCTATGCGGCAGCCATCTGTGGAGAACATCGAACGGATGCTGGCGAGATCTTTCAATTGCGTTCGCATTCCGAATACAGGAAGCTCGAAACGGCAAACTACGGTATGCACCGGATACTGCGTTCCCTCGATGGCACCATAAAGTTGGATGTCGTGGTGAGAACCAATTGAGGGTAAACTAGTAGATCGCTTCGGTCTGGAGATGCGGACGTACCTATAGGGTCGCCGATTCCTGCTTCGCTATTAGTTAAACGAAACCTATGAGAATAGCCCAAGTAGCTCCGCTTTACGAGAGTGTTCCCCCCAAGCTTTACGGGGGCACCGAGCTGGTTGTTTCCTACCTGACCGAAGAATTGGTAGGGCAGGGACACGACGTCACCCTCTTTGCGAGCGGCGACTCAACGACCCAAGCCAAGCTTATTCCAATTTGCCCGGAATCATTACGGCTCGATACTAAATGCATTGATCAGCTAGCCCACCATGTCTTAATGTTGGAGTACGTTTTCAGCGAAAGGCACAATTTCGATATTGTGCACTTCCACATCGATTATCTGCACTTCCCTCTGAGCCGGCGAGATCAACTTGTGAACATTACAACTCTGCACGGAAGATTGGATATTCCCGACCTCGGACCGCTCTACCAGGTCTTTCGGGATATGCCGGTTGTCTCCATTTCCGACTCGCAACGAGATCCCCTCCCCTGGGCAAATTGGCAAGGCACCGTGCACCACGGTCTGCCCGAAGATCAGTTGAGTATGCGAGAGGGCAAGGGCGAATACCTGGCCTTTCTGGGCCGTATCTCGCCAGAAAAGGGCTTGGAGGAAGCAATAAGGATTGCGAAACTGGTTGGCATGCCGCTCCGGATCGCAGCCAAGATAGATCGCGCAGACCAGGAATACTTTGAAACTCACATCAAATCTCTACTGAACCACCCTCTCATTCAGTTTGTAGGCGAAATTGGATATCCTGAGAAGAACGAGTTCCTGGGGGATGCGGCGGCTCTACTTTTTCCCATCAACTGGCCGGAACCGTTTGGATTGGTAATGATCGAGGCTATGGCATGCGGAACCCCGGTGATCGCGTTTCCCCGTGGTTCGGTTCCAGAGATCATCGACCCTGGCATCACGGGATTTTTGGTCAACGATGTTGAAGAAGCCGCGACGGCGGTAAAAAGCATTTCAGCGATAAACCGCACAGCGTGTAGACAGCAGTTTGAAAGACGGTTCACCGCCAGGCGTATGAGCGAGGATTATCTCGCTCTTTACCAGCGGCTCGTAAGCGGGCAGTCCGAACCCATAGCGGTAACGGATGGAGTTCCAGTTGGATGAAGTAAGTGTCGCACAACAGTTCTACATAACAACTAAAGCGGCACGAGCAGAGGACCGGCCGCGGGTTCTTAAGTATGGGAGTCTGTTCGCGCTATTCGACCGCTATGGAGACATTGAGCCCTTTGGTCTGGGAGAAGAAGGGCTTTTTTATGATGGAACTCGTTTCCTGTCCGAATTGGTGCTTTACATCGGCAAGTCCCGCCCACTTTTTCTAAGCTCGAATATCAGTAGAGACAACTTTCTTTTTACCGCCGACCTCACGAATGTAGACATCCTCGATGAGGATGAAGTGGCCATCCCTCGCGGTACGGTGCACGTGGCTCGCTCCAAGTTTTTGTGGAGGGGGGTCTGCTACGAGAAATTCAGGATCTGTAATTATGGTCTCTCTCTTGTCAGTGTTCCACTCCGGCTCACGTTTAATGCCGATTTTGCCGACATCTTCGAAGTCCGGGGCACCACGCGCGAGAGGAGAGGAGAACGCCTGCAGGCTTCACCACAATCGGATTCGGTGGCGCTGGCCTATCGCGGTTTAGATGGGGTGGTAAGGCAGAGTTGTATCCATTGCATGCCCCCGCCAACCAGACTTTCCTCTTCCGAAGTGATCTTCGGTGCAACTTTACATCCCAAACAGGAATTGAACTTTCATCTGATCGTTTCCTGCGATCCCGCGACACCAGATGCCCCAACCGAGTGGGACTCAGCATTCAGCGCTGCTAAACAGGAACTTAAAGCCGACAGCCCGGGTTCATGGAGGATCCAAAGTTCCAACGACCAATTCAACGATTGGATAAGCAGGTCGGTTGCTGATCTCCAGATGATGATCCATGGCAACCCCGAAACCGGCTATCCCTACGCCGGTGTTCCCTGGTTCAGCACGGTGTTTGGAAGGGATGGCATCATCACGGCTCTGGAATGTTTATGGCTGGCGCCGTCCATGGCAAAAGGAGTACTGGAATTCTTGGCGGCCCACCAGGCTACGGAAATTGATGAAAGCTCGGATGTCGAGCCCGGCAAAATCTTGCACGAAATGCGCAAGGGAGAGATGGCAGCGCTTGGAGAGGTACCATTCGGTCTTTACTACGGCAGCGTAGATTCAACTCCGTTGTTCGTTATGTTGAGTGCTGCATATTATGCACGTACCGGCGACCTGGAGTTTATGCGCAGCTTGTGGCCTCACATTGAAGCGGCTCTCGATTGGATTGATAAATTTGGCGATTCCGACGGCGACGGCTTTGTGGAATATTCGCGCCACAGCCCCAGCGGACTGGTGCAACAAGGCTGGAAGGATTCTAGCGATTCCGTTTTTCACGCGGACGGGCGAATCGCTGAAGCTCCTATCGCCCTCTGCGAAGTACAGGGATATGTTTTCGCAGCCAAGCGGGGAGCGGCTATCGTGGCTGCCGCGATGGGCGATACGGATCGGAGTGCTGAGCTCGAATACCAGGCGAAATCCTTGCAGGCTAGATTCGAAGATGCTTTTTGGTGCGACGAGCTTGAGACTTATGCATTGGCATTAGACGGGAGAAAACGACAATGCCGGGTTCGCACCTCCAACGCCGGACATTGCCTCTATACGCGAATCGCTGGCTCCGAAAAAGCACGACTGGTGGCGCAAGGGTTGCTGGGCGCCGATCAATTCTCCGGTTGGGGTGTGCGCACCGTGGACTGCAGAGAGTCCCGGTATAATCCGATCTCCTATCACAATGGTTCAGTGTGGCCACACGATAACGCGCTGATCGCAAGCGGCCTCTCCAAGTACGGATTTAAAGATCCGGTTTCTCGCATTTTCTCTGGATTGCTTGATGTCAGCGTGGTGGTCGATCTCCACCGCTTGCCGGAACTGTTCTGTGGTCTCCACCGCCGGGCGGACGAAGGGCCGACTCTCTATCCTGTGGCCTGTTCGCCGCAGGCATGGGCTGCGGGCGCGGTGTTTATGTTACTGGAGTCGTGTGTGGGAATTTCCATTGATGGCCGGCGAAAGCAAATTAGTTTTGAAAATCCCCAGTTACCGGAGAGTGTCAACCAGTTGTGGCTCAAGGGCCTGGACGTCGTGGGTTCACGCGTGGATCTCTTCCTGGAGCGACACAATAGCGGAGTACGTGTGCATGTCCTGGAAAATCCGGCGAACATAGCCGTCAACACGCAGCCAACTTGAGCTGAAATTAAGATAACAACTTACCCCAATCGTGGTTTGCGTTCGCCTGTCGATGGTCAAGCCGACTACTGTTATCGCCCGGATTCAACGTCACAAAAATGTGCATCCCAACGAGCGAAAACACGGTGAGACGGCCGTTCGCGGGAGACTCGCTACAACCGTCAGATAGCTAGATGCCATCCAACGCGTTGTGCCGCAAGGAAATGACATTCCGGTCCCGGTTACGTCGTCAGTGCCCTTTGATTTTCCCGAAGATCAAAGAGCGCTCTTCCGCGAGGTGCTGGAAGTTTTGAATAAACATGAAGTGAGTTTCGCAGTGTCCGGAGCTTTTGCTCTCCAACAGCACACCGGGATTTGTCGCTACACCAAGGACCTAGATATATTTCTCACTCAAGAGCATGTGCAATCCGCCTTGCGCTTATTGGGCGAACACAACTACGTTTGCGAAGTCTGCGATCCGGTGTGGCTTTCCAAAGCGCATCGCGATGACTTCTATGTAGATCTCATCACTGGAATGAGCAATGGCGTGATTTCAGTGGATGACTCCTGGATAGAACGCGCGCAGCCGGCTGTGATAATAGATGTTCCAACGCGGATACTGGCTGCTGAAGAGCTGTTATGTTCCAAACTCTTCGTGACCCGGCGGGAGCGATTCGATGGCGCCGATATCGCGCATATCATTTACGCCACCCACGGGAAATTGGATTGGGAACGAGTGTTGGCAATTGTTGGAGAGCACTGGGAAATATTATTGTGGTCGTTAATTCTGTTTCGCTACGTGTATCCGGCTCACAGTGACTACGTGCCGTTTTCGCTTTGGCAGGACCTTCTGACTCGTTATATGACCCTGGTTTCGAAGACTGACCCGAAGGCTCGGTTCCGCGGGAGCCTTATCGACGAGAACATGTTTGCCATAGACGTAAAAGAGTGGGGGTTGGAGGATGTGTTGGCTGAGTACCGCGCGCGGCAAATGTCTCGAGAATTCCATCCTCCCTCCAATGGCACTACGGTATCGAAGACCGCATGAGCTGACCGATAACTGGCGTCTAATGAGGATTGCGGCCACCGCCGATTTGCACTTTTCCGCCCAAAGCTACAGCACTATCCAGGACCAGTTCGTGAAAGTCCGCGACGAGGCGGACCTGCTGTTGATTGCCGGGGACCTGACTAACTATGGGCAGCCCCCGGAAATGGAAATGTTGCTTAATGCACTCGTCCGGCTACGGCTACCAACAGTTGCAGTTTTAGGGAATCACGACTACGAGAGCGGTCAAGAATGCGAACTACAGCGGATGATGGCAGCAGCGGGTATCAAAGTGCTGGATGGCACGGGATACGAACGGGACGGCGTGGGCTTCGCTGGAACCAAGGGGTTCGTTGGTGGATTCGGGCGGGGTGTTTTGACAGCATTTGGCGAACGCGAAGTAAAAGTTTTTGTACAGGCCGCGATTGATGAGGCTCTCAAGCTGGAACGTGCCATGTCACAATTGAGGACCACCAAACGCATTGTCGTGCTGCACTATTCACCGATCGCCTGTACGGTAATGGGGGAGGCACCAGAAATATATCCATTTCTAGGAACGTCGCGATTGGCCGAGGTCATTGACCGTCACGGCGCCGACCTGGTGTTTCACGGGCACGCCCACCGCGGCGCATTGGAGGGGAAAACCACCGGCGGCGTTCCTGTCCATAATGTTGCCATAACTCTTCTGCAACGGCAGAACCCACCGGCGCTGTACCGCATATTCGACGTCTGAACCAGACGTCTACGAGAGAATGCCTACGATTCTCGAGTGCTTTATGGGCAGCTCGCCACATTTTGCCTCCCCAGACGGTCTTCGAAATGTTGGTACTGAGGGAAAATCCCTCAGTATCGAAATGTTGACACGAGCCTGTTGTAGGTGTCACAGCAGGGTTTTAACGGAGTCTCTCTCTACAGTACTTTCCCCTGCCGCGATACATGTTTGTCCCCATTGTCTCTCTCGGGTGATACGCCTATGTTTGTAACAGCGCCGCGGAAACGGAAACGTGTGTGGCCACCTCCGGGCCGCTAATTTGAAGTAGCGGCATCCATAATCGGGAACCAACCCGGTACTTCGCATCCAAATGGGTGAATTCAAGAGAGATACTCTGCTGCTTTTGGCCAGCAGCAACTTAAACGCCAGGGTTCGCACCTAAGAAAGTTCCGTAAGAATTGGCATTGCATAAATTCAATCAGGAGTTCATGAAAATGAAGAAAATGTCAGTGTTTTTTGCTCTTGTTTTGGCTTTCGCACTTACAGCGATGGCCCAGACAGCCTCCCCCAACGATCAAAGCTCCTCAACCCCTTCGGCTTCGCAGGACTCGTCGAGTCCCTCGGGCTCGCAGAGCTCCACCAGTCCTTCTACGTCGCAAAGCCCTAGCTACGGCCAGCAGGGCTCCAGCAGCACGGCACAGACACCGGCCACCGGGAGCGAAGCTAAAACTGCAGAACATGAAGGCCATGGGCACAAAGTAAAAGGCTGCATCCGCTCTGAAGGCGGCAAGTTCGTGCTGGAAGACGCACACGGACGGATGTATTCGTTAAACACCAGTGAAGATCTTTCTGCTCATGTGGGTCATGAGGTCGTTGTCCATGGCGCGGTCAGCGGCAACGGATCGGCCGGCTCGAGCATGAACAAGTCGGATACGAGCAAGTCGGACACCTCTTCGATGTCATCGCCCGCTGGTGCCACTTCGGGCGGAAACAAAGAGATCACGGTGACGAAGGTGGACATGGTCTCTGAAACTTGCAAGCTGGGTGGAAAGCACTCCAAGACCAGCAGCAATGATCAGACCAAGGGGACTTCACCGGACAAGCAGCAGTAACCAGGGTATTTTTGAACATTGCATGGAACGCCCGGCAGTCGGCCGTCGCGCTCCATGCATTTTAATTTTAAGGAAGGTCTGAAGCTGGACAGAAGATTGCCGCGGAGAGCCTGTGCTCACCGGACGGACTCGGCTTCAGTATTTCCTTCAGTCTGAGCTGCGGCAAACAGCCATTGTTGTAAGTGACGCTGCGATGAGGGGTGAAGTTGGTCAAAGCTCAGCCCGGCAAACCCTCCGGGGCTCGTCCAGGCCAGTTTAGCTTTGGCTTCGATGTTGGAGTCGCTTCCTGGCAGCTTGAATGAAACTTCCATGGTTGCCCCATGATTAAGTGCCACGGGACAACGTATGGCCAATCCTCCCGAGCTGATATTCACGGTACTGGCCTCTATACGTTCGCCGTCCAGATTAATTAGGACGGGCAATTCGGTCGTGACACGGAAATAACGCTGCTGTTCCGCCCGCAGGACGCCTAGTGCGTCCGCTCCGAGATGACTATCCTCATTCCTGTATTTCTGCAGCTTGCGACGCAGAGTACGGGAAGAAATCCCGAGTTGCTGTGCGGCTTTCAGTTGGTTGCCACCACTCTGGGCGAGAGCCTGGAGAATCATTTGTTTTTCCACTTCTTCCAGGTTTCCGTTCGGTGGCGCAGGTGTTTTAGGTTCGGAAAAACCGCATATGACGGGCGGAAGGTCGGAAGCACGAATCTCCTTAACACCCGTCCTGATGTGCATCGCGGCGTGAAAAATTACATTCTTCAGCTCGCGGACATTGCCTGGCCACGAATAGCGCTGCAGCACTTCCAAAGCTTCCGCCGTAAAGTTGCCTTCAGGCAGTTGCTGGACGAGGAAGTATTCAGCAATTGCAACGATATCATCCGGACGTTCCCGCAAGGCCGGAACCTGCAACTGGAATTGGCTGAGCCGATGATAAAGATCTCGACGGAATTTTCCGGCCTGGACCTCAGTCTGCAAGTCGCGATTAGTGGCTGCGATGACCCGTACGTTCACTGCTACTTTCCGGCTGCCACCAAGACGATAGTAAGCGACCCCGTCGAGCACTCGCAGCAGCTTGGCCTGTACTTTCGCATCCAGTTCGCCGATTTCATCCAGAAAAAGCGTACCTTGGTCTGCGAGTTCAAATAGTCCAGGCTTGGTCGCGTCGGCGCCGCTGAATGCGCCCTTTTCGTAGCCAAAGAGTTCGCTTTCGACGAGATGTTCCGGCAGGGCCGCACAATTGACGTCCACAAATGGCTTACCACAGCGTAGAGAATGCTGGTGAATGGCTTGCGCAACCAATTCCTTGCCGCTGCCGGTTTCACCAATGATAAGAACGGCAGCTTCCTCTCGGGCTACTCTTTCCACCATAGCCATGAGCTTGCGCATAATTTCACTGCGCACTACGGCTATGGTTCCGTCGGCCAACTGCATTTTGGTGGCGGGCTTCATGGAAGAAAGCTCACAGGAACGACTAGCCGCGAAAGTCCCTTAAGAGCGGACGCGGAAGTCCCCCGGCAATCTTTAGCATTTTGCCGGAAAGCAAGGTAGGTTACGGAAGTTTAGATGAATGGAATGAGGCAGAAACAAACTACGACACCGCTAATAAGGCTAAGGATATGAGTCGCTGAAGGCACTCCGGAGGAATGCCCTTACGTTATTGACGTAATCATAGGCTAAGACACACATCCGTTGATCCTTTCTGCCTAGCTGCCCCAGACGGCCGAAGCGGCGGACACAATGCTGAGCGCGACCACCGCGGCGGTGATCAAGAATGCCACAATCGCTGCTTTCTTTGTCGGTTTCATAGTCTGTCCTCTCTCACTTTCTGTAAATTGTGTTTGCTATACCTGAAATCATCCGTATCACAGAACCCGGTTCGCTACTCTTCGCAAATTCGATATTCCTGGCCCCAGGGAAGGTCCCTGCCTTACTGGCCGTCGTCGTCACCGCCGCCGTCAACAGACTCCGCCGCATTACCGGCATCAGCAGCACCCACGGTGGCGCCCCACACTACCGAACTTCCCCAAATCACGCTACTCCCGTCCAACGCGCTGTTACCCCAGACGACGGAGCTGCCCCAGATCACTGAAGTGCCGTTGATTAGAACGCTGTTCCCCCAAACAACGGACGTGCCCCAGATCACTGAGTTGCCCCAGACTACCGAGTTGCTCCAAACCGATGAGGGGTCAGCTTGCAGAGAAACCGATCCAGTGAGATTCCGAACAGCGACGGGTGACATCGCGGTGCCCGATACGGTGTCATTGTTGGAAAGCGCCGCTGGGATGTTTAAGTAGCCTGCACCCACGGTAAAGATATCGTATTGTGCGCTATACGTGACTCCACTGGATTCGTCGTAGGTCCAGGATTGCGTCGGAAACATCTTGTTTGCGGTCTTCATCAGTCGCGCCTTCACCGCGTCTGGAGTAAGACTGGGACTCTTTTGCAACATCAGCACGGCAGCGCCACTAACGACCGGGGTAGCCATGCTTGTGCCGCTTAATTTGATGTAGCGCTCGCGTCCACTGTGGTCGCCGTATGTAGTTGGATTTACTTCATCCGCGGGAAACTTCTGATCTAAGATGCTGCCGGTCGAGAGCAGTGATGCAATCTTGTTCCCGGGTGCGACCAGATCTGGCTTCGCAATGTGATCAACCAGGCTCGGTCCTTTGGAGCTGTAGGTCGCGATCCTGTCGTCGGACTCTTGAGGTGTGTTCATGGTCCGCATTGCGCCAACGGTTATTACGTATGGATCATTGGCTGGGGCAGCAATAGTTGCGTAGCCATTAGTATGCGCACTGTTGTCGCGTCCAAAATTGCCGGCCGCGACCACGACGACTAACCCCGATTTCCAGGCGGCTTCCACTGCTTGGCAAAGCGGGTCTTGTGTGTAACTCTCGTAGACTCGACGTCCCAGAGAGAGATTGACAATGCGAATGTTGTAAGCACTTTTGAGGGCAATCGCGCGCTGCAGGGCCGCGATAACGGTTGCATCAGAGCCTGCCCCATTGGCGTCCAGTACCTTCAGGTTGATCAGATTTACATTAGGAGCGACACCGAAAATCTTGCCGTATGAGGTCCAACCGTTGCCGGCAATGATTCCGGCAACGTGCGTACCGTGACCGTAGGTGTCGCTGGCGTCGGCGCCGGGAACAAAACTCTGACTGTAAACAACACGGGATTTCACTTGTTGGGAATCATGAAGATCGGGATGATCGCTGATTCCGCTATCGATTACTGCGACCCCGATTCCAGTGCCATCCCAACCGTAAGACTGGGCGATATCACCGCCGACCGTCTGTTCATAATAGTCGCTGGAAACCCCAACAACGCGGTTGGGTGAGATGTAAGTGACCTCTGGATCCTTTGCCAGCGCTTGAATTGCACTCAGCGAAAGATTGAATACCGCACCGCGAACCAATTGAAGACTTTGAGTGCGAACTCCGCCCAGCCTGGTCGCCTTCCTAATGTGAATACTCGTCGGAGCCTCACGGAATTGAACGATCACTTGCAGCCGGGCGTTCGAAGAACCAATCCGTTGCGCCTTAGACAATGACAATAAAGTAGTGAGTTCAGGAGAAAGCTTCACCATGCCCCGGGAGCTGCGGCCTTCGTCCTGTAGTGGCCTTACCCCGCCATTAGCGGATGCCAGACCGGTGATCGCGAGAACCACGACTATCAGTCGCGCGGCCAGGCGCCATTGAACTGCGGATACCTCGGTGCTGAAAGCATTTTTCTCGGGTTTTGGTTTCAGCCCCATTTTGTTCTCCGAAGCAGGCGCTCGGTTTTGCGTCAATCGTAGCGTTGCACTCGGATGTCCTAAGTGGCAAAGATGAGTAAATTGCTCATCCTCATAAGCTTACGGACAATCAGGCAATTCTAAGGGTTGGACAAAGTGGCCGGGAGGGCATGCTCTGTGTTCGGGCCGACGCGAACAAGAATATTATTTTCAGGAGGATAGCTTGGACACAACAAGGTTGGGCACTATGTCCTAGCTTTTGTTTTGGCGGGCGTTCTACGCCTTGTTACGAAAGTTTGGGAAGATTGCTGTTAATCCTTTGCTATGTGTCACTTAGCTGGTATCAATCATTAGAGAGCTACGATTCCGCCGTTGTGTGTAGATGAACGGGGGAGAGGAGTTTGCTCACCGAGGATGGCTGGCCAGTCACAATCCTGGAAACACATGACCTTGGCGGCGCGTCTTTTTATCGGCGCTATCGTGCTCACAGGGTCTTGTGTTCTCGCCTACGCCATTGCTTTCGATCATTCCAGCGGCGATCCACTGAAATTTATCTGCTACACGCTGGTAGCAGTAGTTGCATCGCGACTCAAAGTAAACCTGCCCGGAATAACGGGCACGATGTCGGTTAACTTCCTTTTCATTCTTCTTGGCGTATTGCAACTCTCTTTTAGAGAGACTTTGGCTCTGGGATGTGCAGCGATTCTGGTGCAGTGTTTGTACCGTGACCGTCCCCGGCCTATACAAGTCATCTTCAATATTTGCGCCACGGCTTTCGCAATTGCGTGTGCCTACTCGGTGTATCACCTGGCGATTTTCCACGGTCAGGTCAGTAATCCATCGTTCCTCCTGGTGCTGACCGCCTCGATGTATTTTGTGGCGAATACAGTCCCAGTCGCCACCGTCATCGCGCTTACTGAGCACAAGTCACTAAACAAGATATGGTCAGAATGCTACTTCTGGTCATTTCCCTATTACCTGGTGGGGGCTGGAATTGCCGGCCTGATGAGCTGGCTGAACAGCATCATCGATTGGCAGACTTCCCTGCTCGTACTTCCAGTCGTCTTCTTGATTTACCGCTCTTATCGGCTCTATTTGGGAAAACTGGAGGACGAGAAGCGGCATGTCGAGGACATGGCAAGCCTGCACCTGCGCACAATTGAGGCGCTTGCGCTTGCGATTGAAGCCAAGGACCATACCACCCACGATCACTTGCAGCGGGTGAGGGTGTACGCGATTGAAGTGGCTAAAGCACTGAAGGTCAATCACGAAGAAATGGAAGCGTTGAATGCGGCAGCGTTGCTGCACGACATCGGTAAGCTGGCCGTTCCGGAGCACATAATCTCCAAGCCTGGACGACTGACACCGGAAGAGTTCGAGAAGATGAAAATCCACCCATTGGTAGGGGCGGAGATTCTGGAACGCGTTCGCTTCCCTTACCCGGTTGTGCCGATCGTCCGCGCCCACCACGAAAAGTGGAACGGGTCAGGCTATCCTCTCGGTCTCAAGTACGAAGAAATCCCAATGGGGGCTCGCATTCTTTCCGCAGTTGATTTCCTTGACGCCATGGCTTCAGACCGGCAATACCGCAGGGCTTTGCCATTACAGGATGTGATGAAACGGCTGGAGGAGGAATCAGGCAAGTCGTTTGATCCCAAAGTGGTCGAGGTGCTCAAGAGGAGTTATCTTGATCTCGAGAAGTTAGTGGAAAAGAGCTCCGGTCAGATCGCGTGGTCGAAGCTGACTACGGAGGTGAAGGTGGACCGGGATGTTGCGCCGGCCGCGGGATTCGAAGAGATAGGAGCAGAGGAGCCACACGAAACAAACTTCCTGTCCTCCATTGCTGCAGCGCGGCAGGAGGCCCAGACGTTATTTGAACTCAGCCAGGATTTGGGCGCCTCGCTTAGTTTGGGGGAAACTCTCTCGGTATTCTCCGTAAAATTAAAGCGGTTAGTCCCCTACGATGCCATTGCGATATACGTGCGGCGCAATAACGAACTTTTACCAGAACATGTCAGCGGCGATAACTTCCGGCTGTTTGCCTCACTGAGAATACCTCTGGGACAAGGACTTTCCGGGTGGGTCGCACAAAATAAGAAACCCATCATCAACGGCAATCCTTCCGTTGAACCCGGCTATTTGAATGATCCTACAAAATTCAGCACCTTGCGTTCTGCGATGGCAATTCCACTGGAGGGAGTAGACGGAGTAGTAGCAGTGCTAACGCTTTATCACGCGGACAAGGATGCGTTCACCTCCGATCATCTCCGCATGTTATTAGCCATCAGTTCGAAAATGGCATTGGCGATTGAGAATGCCCTTAAGTATCAACAAGCCGAGAGTTCCGCCACTACCGACTACCTCACAGGCCTGCCAAACGCGCGCTCCTTGTTCCTGCAACTGGATCGGGAGTTGGCGCGGTGCAAACGCGATAATTCGTCACTCACGGTGATGGTCTCGGACATGGACGGATTCAAGCAGATCAACGATCGCTTTGGACACCTCGAAGGAAACCGTGTCCTACGGTTGTTTTCTCATGCTCTCAAGGAAACCTGCCGCGAATACGACTACGTAGCGCGGATGGGCGGCGATGAATTTGTGGTGATTGCGCCGGGACTCACTCCGGATGCAGCCCTGAAGAAAGCAGAGAGCCTCCGTGAACTGGTGAAGCAGGTCGGAAAAGAAGTTTGCAATGAAGACATTTTGTCTCTGAGCGTCGGACGTTCCGTCTATCCGGACGACGGCCTTGATGCGGAGGAACTTCTGGCTGAGGCCGATCGCCGAATGTACGTCGAGAAGCAGAATCAGCCGAGCCGGAAGAATCGCAGACTATATCCGCGGCTAAAGGGCCGTCTCACGATTGAACTACATCCCGAAGGTGAAAAAGTTCCCATTCTCGGCAATCTGACCAATATAAGTCTAGGGGGCTGCTACGTTGAAACCAGCGCTCTCTTGCCACCGGATTCAAAGCTCAAGCTGGTGTTCTCCATGGACGATGGCAAGATGCAGGCTGAAGCCAGGGTGCTGCGCACCGATCCAGGTTGCGGAATTGCCATGAAATTCCCCGAGGGCAGCCGCGATGATCGCGCAAATTTGCAGCAGATCCTGGAGTTTGTCGATCGAACGACGAAGGTTTACGACAATTATTATCTTTCGAAAATGTTGAAACACTAAAGCCTTGATTAGCGAGCGTGGCGCAGGAGTAGTCGACGACTTTGTTCAGATTGGGGAAACACGTAGCCAGAATCCTGCTTACCGTGCTCCTGGGCGGTATCCTGGGAGCCACCCTCGTGCGCGTGGCGCCCGGCTTTGGCGTAGACGAAGAGGAATTGGACAGCCGCCTGAATGACCAAAGTATTCGCGCTCTGCGGCAGGAACAGCAAACTAATACAAATCTCATTACTTTCTATTTCCGCTATTTGAACCGGATGCTTCATGGTGACCTGGGTATCTCACGGACCTTGCGCCGGCCTGTATCCGGACTGCTCAAGGAGCGCTTCCCGGAAACCGCGAAGTCTGTTGTTTTAAGCCTTGCTCTGGGATGGGCATTGAGCCTGGCTCTGATCGTGATCGCTTTGATGTCACGATCGTGGAGCGTCGATCTTTTTGGCAACATGATTAGTGGATTGCTCTTATGCCTGCCGGCAGCCGTGTTGGCAGCCTTGTTTGTTATTACCCGCGCCCCCGCGCGACTTGTGCTCGCGCTGATTGTTTTTCCTAATGTGTATCGCTACGCGCGCAACCTGTTGATGAGGAGCGCGTCCCAGCCTCACGTTCTGATGGCGCAAGCGAAGGGGCTTGGCAATTTTCGAATCATAGTCTGGCACATCCTTCTGCCGGCGGCGCCACAACTGCTGGCGTTGGCCGGAGTCTCGGTCAGCCTTGCGCTCACAGCAGCCATACCGGTGGAAGCTCTCTGCGACTTGCCCGGCATTGGACAACTTGCATGGAAAGCCGCCCTGGGCCGTGACCTTTACCTTCTCGTGAACCTCACGATGGTAGTCACGGTAATCACGCTGGTGGCCAACTCGGCCTCAAACTTTTTGGGTGAGGCTTTCCAACCGAGTGCCGCATGAGATGGATTCGCACTTTGGCGCTCTCATTTCTTGCGCTGACCGCGGCGGCGTGTCTGTTGGCTGATTTCATCGCTCCCGCTCCTTACGACCACCAATTCCGTGCTGAGCCTGGTGCTGCCCCTTCGCGGCAGCATCTTCTGGGAACAGACGACCTGGGACGTGACCGCTTCTCGCGCCTGCTCTATGGGACGCGGGTGTCTCTACTTCTGGCACCAGCCGCCGCGTTGCTTTCGAGCCTGCTCGCCGCTCTCATTGGTGGAACCGCCGGCTTCATGGGGGGGAAGGTTGAGAAAATGGTCATGGCAGGGACAGACCTTTTCCTTTCCTTACCCTGGCTCTTCCTGCTGATGACAGTACGAGCGCTGCTGCCCCTGAACGTTTCGCCAATCGTTTCAGCCGCCATAACGTTTCTTCTACTTGGCTGCCTGGGATGGGCCGCAGCCGCGCGCGTCGTTTGTGCCGATGCGCGCTCTTTGCGCAATTCTGATTTCATATTGCTGGCGCGTGCGTCCGGCAGTGGGGGATTCCGCCTGTTATGGCGACACCTGACGCCAAACCTTCTCCCTGTCCTCTTTGCGCAGTTCTGGATATCGGTTCCAGCCTTCATTCTGACTGAAGCCAATCTTGGCATGTTGGGTCTGGGGGTTGCCGAGCCGCTGCCCTCATGGGGCAGCTTGCTGCGGGAATTGCAGAGTTACTCATCGTTGACGGGCAATCCCTGGCAACTGGTGCCGCTGTTGTTATTCATTTTGCTCGTAAGTTGCTTCCAGCTTGTCATGGTTCAAGAGGAGTTGCCGGCATGAGACAACGTTCCTTTCGCATGATTCTTGTGGTCAGCACCTTTCTAATGGCGATGACTGCATCGG